>Ga0116231_10003907_pt1 | contig 30535 bp, 15 predicted proteins | sample S1TSphgellanicum_2_FD_89695 | JGI IMG/M metagenome (GOLD analysis project Ga0116231, IMG submission 89695) | Host-associated microbial communities from peat moss isolated from Minnesota, USA - S1T2_Fd - Sphagnum magellanicum MG | ecosystem: Host-associated > Plants > Peat moss > Unclassified... | reverse complement strand
TTTTTGGTTGATTAGTTTCTACCTTTGACTGGTTTTAGTCTTTTTGTTCAGTAGAATTTATTATGGATTTACACCCTTACGACACTACACATCACGACATTTCAGGAATGTAGTGCTAGTTCTTTTCCTTAAACTTTTTAGTTAAAAATAAAAATTTGAAACATAATTTGGGAATTTTCTTGGAAATTTTTTTCTTAAAGTAATTTGAAAGTCATTTTATTTTAAATTTTTTATTAAGAAATTAATTGAACAAGTATAATTTAATTATGAATTTCCAAAGTTAAGGCTATCAATTTATGAAGGGGCCATTTTATTTAAGAATAAAAATTTTTCAAATTTCAAATAAATTTAATTCCAAAATAAATTTCAAGCCATATATTAGTGCATGTAATTGATAAACATGGGGACAAAAGATTTATAGTTGTGAAAACATTTAAAGTAAAAGGCCAAGGAAAATGATTTGGTTATCTTTTGTTCCTTTTTCATTCCTTGAAGTGGTTCCTAGTGGTATGACCCAAGGATATTTTCACCTTATGTTTAATGCCTTGAAAACATTTCAGAATTTATAATATGATAATTATCAAACTCTTCACATGGTTTACATCATATGGAATGATAATCTTTATAGATTCTACACATTTCATAAGCATGATTGAAAAATAGCCCAAAAAAAGAAAAAAAAACCCTCCCTCACAAATCACAAATGTTTTTGGCAACCAAAGACTTTATAACAAATTAAACTAAACACACAACTTGCATTTTTGAAATTTTAGTTTTGTATGTTGCAAAAGGATATCATCCTTTGACTTTTGTTGAAAATTCTTCCCTTGACTACATGGATTTAAAACAATGTGGACATGTTATGTTTCCATCTTGGTAGCAATTGTTGAATGAAATTTTGCCTAATTTCATGAGCAAAATGAAAGAGAAATATGTTATATTCCCTTTCTTGCTTCATGTGTTAATGTATTACTTCCTTTGATATTTGGGTGTTTAATGTTGGGCATGACACTTTTGCCATGGTGATTAGTTTTATCAATGACTCAGGTGAACCCATTCATGTCATTATGGTATTTTTGAAACATGCACAACACTATAAGTGGAACAATTGCAACTTACGTTAAGGTGTACTTGTTGAACCCATTTGGTTTGCTTGATAAGGCTATTTTGTGTATTACGTGAAAATTTAAGGGTCTAACCTAATTATTTTAACCTCTATCTTAATATTTATGGTATCTTGCTATCCACTTCAATTACCATGTCCATTTGTTGGCTCTTGTTTTGGCCATGCCATGTTGTGTCAAAAATAGCATAATATGTTGTTAATAATGTCAATAAGTGTTTTGGATTTAAAAAGGTTAGCTTGAAAGGTGTTCAAGCATAATTATCGAAGACTACATAACATCGACAAAAAAATCCAAGAAGGGGAGGCACAAGTGGAAGAATTCTTGCATAATTGTAACTCGGCTTCGACTTTCACCTAAAATGTTAATAACTCCAATGCAATTAACACAATTTGCATCACAAGTCCTTAAATTTTTTCACAAGATTAAATGGAGTGTTTGTCATTGAAAACTATTGTTCAAGCTATTATAAATATCTTGCTACTACTAGTCAAACATTGGGTGAAAGCAAGAAAAAATGAGCTAAGCAATCTGTGGATAGTCCTTATAAATTTTTTTGAATTTTTGAAAAAACACCATGGGAACAATATATATCAAATATATATATATATATATATATGAAATAAGTTCTTTTACTTTCAAAGTTGCAATTACAAAATTTTCATGAAAATTCACCATGTTTCAAAAGTCCTTTTATATGTTTAAAGCACTTTTAAAAAACATGTGGACAAGTGGTTTTTTTCTATCAAAAGTCCTTCTCCTTCATCAAATGTTCACCAAATTGTTTCAATTTTTTTGTGAACTTTAATATATTCCACAAGAATGGATCCATATGCCCAAAACATTCAAAAAATAAAAATACATATACCTTTTTAGATTTTAATACTTGAATGTCCTTAAACATTGTTATAATTTTGAATTTGTAATCATGGTTCAAAGTAAAGTTATAGACTCACTAGTAAAAAACCCCCCTATTTTAACCAAAAATTTTCAACTACATGACATTTGCAACTATGTTTCAACTAGGATTGTTTTAATTTTAAAATAAAATTATGGCAATTACCAATTAAATTAACTCATTCATTATATTGGTATATAGTTGAAAGCATTTTTCAACTAGGTGGTCATTTGCCGAATATTCCCAACATCAACAATGTCTCCAAGTTGAACGCCCAACTATGTTGGTAAACAATGTGAAGCATCCTTCAACTAAAGGGCCATTTTCAAAATATTCTTGGCGTATAAGGTTCTTTAATTGGCACATAGTCAAGACATTGATTAATGTCCAACTATTTTGGTGACACCATCAACACACATATATAGATGATAAAATGTATTAGAGGATGGATGAAATGCAATCTTGTTTACAACAAAGTTGCAACTATCTATTTCAATTAGGTTAAACAACTAGTAGGTAATTTTAATTTTATACATATAATATTTATATAAAATTATGATAACATTAAGTTACATGTAAATTTTATTTGTATAAATGAATGGTTTTTTTGTGCATATAAATATTAAACTTTAATTTCAAAATAAAATTTAAGGAAAATCTAAAATATATGTTAATAATAATGTTTATGTTCAATACAAATGTACTTTATTATTTTTATGTAATTCATTACAAAATATTGAGTAATGATACATAATCAATAATATTGTGCAACATTAATGTTTATTCATTTTTATGCACATGATATTTTAATATTTGTTTGGAATAATGATAAAAATTAATTAAACAATAATGTACCCTATGTCAACCCTAGTTTGAATGCATTCAATTGAATTTTCCTTCCAAACCCCTTTTTGTAATTTGCTTGAATTTCCAACAACAATACCCACTAAAAATTCAATAATATTGTTCACATTTTAAATCTCAAAATTACAAAATCAACTTTATTAAATCAAACTTGTTGAAGGTTTTTCAACAATACCAGGAATGCCCCCAAATTTGAATATAGTTTTCAATCTTGGTTTTTTTTTTAAATCAATGAAAAAATGGTTCAATAATCAATAAATTCCACACTGCAATTCTAAACATTTAAAACCAAGTCAATGCACCCTTATTCATTGAAAACTCTTTGATGATAAACTCCATAGCATAACCTAAAACATTGTGGTTTGGGAAATATCATTATCACACAAAACAAAACAAACTACTTTCCTTCATGGATAAATAGCATAACGTGTTGTTGGCCCCGAATGTGAACACACTCAACTCATTTTCCCTTCTAAACCCTATTTTTGGTAATTTTTTTGAATTTTCAACAAAAAAAATCATTCAAAATTTAATATCTTCCACACTTTAAATATAAAAATTATGAAATAAACCTCATTATATTTGACTTAACGACTACTTTCCAACAACACCAAGTACACCTTTGGATTCAAGTAAATTTTTATTTATAATTTTATTAATTTTTACTAATAAAATGGTTCAATAATCAATAACCTTTGTATCGTAATTACAAAAAAATTCAACCCAAATCAATGCACCCATAGTCATTGTTAAGTTTTCAAAGATATGAATAACATTACATCAAGCAATTTTGGTTTCAAAAATCTCAACATGATAGAACAAAACAAAACAAACTATCTACATTCATAAATAGACTATATTATGTGTAAATATATTTTTTGTATAAAATGAATGGTTATGTATGATGAAAATATTTTTTTGTGCATATAAATAGTAAACTTTGATTTTAAAATAAAATTCAAAGAATTTTTTTAATATAAATTTATAATAATGTGCATTTTTAATACACCTAATTACTATTTATATGTAGACTGAATTTTTGTTTACAACATATCAAACAATGATACATGATTAATATTTTTGTGGAACTCTACTGTTAATTCATTTTTATACACATGATATTTGAATATTCACTTTAAATGGCAATAAAATTTCATTAAACATTAAATACATGTAAATTTATTTGTGTAAATGAATGGTTATGTATGATGCAAATATTGTTTTATGCATTTAAATATAGAAATTTAATTTCAAAATAAAATTCAAGGAAATTCTGAAATATGAGTTTGTAATAATGTATGTTCAATATATGTCATTTACTATTATTTTGTAAATCAAATGTTTGTTTACAACAAATAAAGTAATGAAACATAGTTAATAATTTTGTGGAACTTTAATGTTTATTCATTTTTATACATATGATATCTCAATATTTTTAAAATTACAATAAAAATAAAGTAATTATTATTACGGTACATATAAATGTTTTTTGTATTACATATTGAATGTTTATGTATGACTAATTATTTTGTGCACGTAAATGTTACATTTTAATTTGAAAATAAACTTTAAGGAAAATTTGAAATATAAGTCAACTTAGTACATGCATAGTTTATTATTTTTATGTAGATTCAATTTTAATTTACAAACATATCAAGTGATGATATTAAATTAATATATATATTTGGAATATATTCAATACATTTGTAATTTATTTGGGGTTTAAACCCTAAACTCTAAACCCTAATTTCCATGTAGATTCAATTTTAGTTTACAACATATCATGTAACGATACAAAATTAATATTTTTTAGAATTTTAATTCTTATTCTAGTGTTGGGCATTAGTTCCAATTATTTTTTCATATTTTCATTTTATTAGAAATATTTCATTATTTATTTATAATTAAATTATTATATAGTTTCATAATTTTAAAACAATTAACACTATATATATATATATATATCTTATTTAATATTTATTATATTAGTTCATAATATTTCCAACATGTTAAATAAAAAATGAATAATAATAATTAAACTAGCATAACCTAAGTACTATCTACAATATTATTATTAATTATCACTACATTATAATAATATTGTAATTCAAATATCATTTAAATTTTTACTATTGAATATTCATATTTTAGTTAATTATTTATTTTATGAAATATTAATAATAAGTTATAATGAATATGGGAATTTTAAAAATATTTAGTAATAAATAATAATCAATTTTTTATATTTTTTATTTAATAGACAAGTACATTTTATTTTTTATTTTTTAAATTTTTAAAAAATTACCATATTATTTAGTATATGATGTCAATCTGTTTAATTATTTAATTATACAACTATAAAATTAAAAAATGGTTGATGCATAATTATTATAAATAATTAAAGTAAGTAGCTAGATTTAGGCTACGTAGATTATTAGTTTAAATCTAGGCCTAATTAAACTTAGATTAAGTTCTATAATTAAATTATAACTACTTGAGTTGCAATTAGGTTGTAACTAGGTTACAATTAAATTACAACTGAAATTTTTATCCCATATTGTTTAGCCTCCATTCCATGAATCCAAAATATATTAAAAAATGCACTAAGATTGTTGGAAAACATAGTAACTTACATGAAAATGTAATAACTAATTTGGGATGAACCAATCAAAAAGGTTCAACCTTAAAAGCCACACCAAATAAAATAGGATTTCATTTATTAATTGCCATGTGGCATAGGTCTAGGCTTAACATAGGTACCTATGTGTAGCCCTAATTTAAGCTTAAATTAAATGGCTTATGTTTAAGTTTAGCCTAAATGCTTAGGTTTAAACTAGATAACCTATGTTTATGCACCATGTGGCCTAACCTATTAATGTGGATGTTCCATGTGTCATTAAACTATTTGTTGACCCCGAATTTTGTGAACATGCCATATGTCATTTAACTATTTGTTGACCAAAAAATTTGTGAATGTGCCATGTGTCAACATTGTGAATGTGCTACATGTCACCAAATAACTAACCAAATGTTCAATTACATTTCTAATTGACATTGTAATTACATTTTTGGTTGATGTCATGCCTAGTTAGTAAATGAAGTTCATCAAAAGTTGAATGCAGTTGATAACATCCCTCAACTAGATTAATAGATGAATTTTCAACTAAATTGGCAAGTAGTGGTAAATAGTGGCTATTGTTATGGTGTTGACATGTGGCATACATTTTCAATTGTAATTTCATTTTCGACTTGTATTTGTCAAAATTACTAGATAGTAGTTGCAAAAAATGTTACCTAATTGTAAAAAAGAAGTTACAATTATATGTGTAGTTTTTTATTTAGATTGTAGTTGAACAAAAGTTGAAAACATAGTTGCGAAAGGGGGCGTTTTCTACTAGTGACTTGATTATAATGTAAAGTTTGATACAAAAAAATTGAGTTTTTATTAGGTTATATGTCATATTTGGCTTCAAATGTCATATTCAATTTTTAAAAATATGTGAAAAATGCAATATAAACCAATAAAATACTACCACATGGAAAATGTAGTCCTTGTTAAAGATTTTAACTAGTGTGTATTGGCTTCTTTTTTCATGTTTTCACCTCATTATCTTTTAAACCAAAATTCAGGCTTATACTTATTATTAGAGGCATTGGTTTTTGCTTTCACTTTGTGCATTGTTGGCAAATTTTAAGCTTTGAATTAACCTTACATACACAATTATTTTGATTTAAAGTTATAAGAGTTCACTAGAAGAAAAACATGTATTTTTTACTAGTTTTTGCGACTAAATTTTAGTCGCAAAAAACATTTTGCAACTAAAATCCCTTTAGCCGCCTTAGACAAGTTACGGGTGATAAATTAGTTGCAAATGACAAAAGGTATTGTATGAAAGAAAAAGTCAACAAATACATTTCATCTTTTGACTCCATTGTATATGTATTTTCACATGTGATTAAGATGTAACTATTTTGGTCACAATTGAGGGCAAATGATGTGTTACCATGTGTCTTAATATTTGATTATTTATATTATTATTATTATTATTTTGAAATCTAAGATGTTCAATTCAAATATTCGGATGATTTTATACTATGATACATGGCCCAATGTAAGTATGCCACATGACATTAAACAAATTAATTTGATAAAAATATTAATATTAGATTTGTAAGTACCTAGATAGATAGATAAATAGGTACCTACAAACTTAGGCTACATACCAACCTACCTACTTAGGTAAAAAAATAAGTAGGTAGGTTCTACCTTCCTAGGTTAAGTACTTATTCGACCTAGGTGGGTAGGTCAAACTAGGTACCTATTTGATAGGATCTGCAATGTTTGAACATAGGTAGGCCTAATGTTTGATGACTCTTTTTTTTTTTTTTGCAATGAGACCGAGACCTGGTAGAGCCCTTAACTTTTGGGTCTGAAGTCCAAATGGCATGATCTAAAATATATTAGGTGCGCCAGACCTCCTCTACAATCCATCATTCGGACCTCAGAGGCAACTGAGGTCACATGAGATCACCAAGTTCCTCTGTGTTTTGAAGTGTACTATGACCGGCCTTTCTACCCTGGCAGCAGTGGAGGCGATCAGGGAAAAGGAAAGACAGGATGAAACTCAGTTTTCCACCAAAATTGATGGAAAAACTAGTTTTGGGTCCCAGTTATTTTGCTTTGCAAAATTTGCATCCCCAGTTACATGTTTGATGCCTTAGTATATCGAACTGGCCATCCTCTGCCCCTAATTGCTAGACTTCACGGATGACTCTACCGTTTGATAAGTAATGTATTTTGGCATTTTCAGTACATCTACTAAGGGGCCATACTGGGCTTGGAAAATGGCAGTTTTTCTCACATGGGTGAACATACTGTAAATGTTGGAAGGATTCAATGTGTAAAGGTTAGCAAATCTGAATGTCCAGAGACTATGGATCATAATGGCCATTCTCTGCCCCTAATTGCTAGACTTTACAGATAACTCTACCGTTTGATACGTAATGTATTTTGGCATTTTCAGTACATCCACTAAGGGGCCATACTGGGCTTGGAAAATGGCAGTTTTTCCCACGTGGGTGAACATAATGTAAATATGTTGGAAGGATTCAATGTGTATGGGTAAGCAAATATGAATGTTCTGAGACTATGGATCATAATTCAGCTGAAGGGAAAAAATAATGGTGCAAGCTTCCAGGAGCTTCCATAATTGAGCTATATAGGGTTATTTTGTCTTGGAAGTGAAGAACAACCAACTTTACAGAGGTTGTTGCTAAGTGCCCCAGTCCACCCAAACAATAACAAAAAAATTCCAGCTATAATAATTGTTGTTCCCTTGCTATTTATTCCTCCAAATTTTGGAATGATAGATAAGTGGGGGAAGTGTACAAGACCCTATTCCAAACTATGGATCCTGTCATAAGAGTATGTACAATCTTTTTGTACATGCATGTTGTATGAGATAAGATGATAATATTATATGCCAAAAGTTGAAGGAGAGACAGACAAGTACAGGAGAAGCTACATGGGAAAACATAATTGACCAGATTCATCAACATGCTCTTTTATTGGCCTTGCCTGCCAAGGCAAGGATGTTGTTGAGTTTAGATTCATTATAAAGTCTAGTAGCTTAATGGATTTTTGGCCCCTAGGTAATAATAATAATAGGTCTATATATTTTTCTATGAGGATTTTTAAAGATGGTATTTTGGCTTGTGTTGAAACTTGAGATTAGTTATATAGTTATAATAACATCTTGAAGGATTTTGGTTTCTTTTAGAGGATTTTTTGAAGATTGTATTTTTGCATGGGAAAATATTTGAGCTTCCGTAATTCTTCCTTTGCCTTAAGATACTTTTTAATGTAAATGGCTAGGCCACAGTGTGTGACACACCCCTTGTTGTGGTCGGAGGAGTCTATCCATGTTGGTTGGTTATTAAAAATGGCACCAAATACCCAATAGTTATCAGGATGGTTCTTTTGAATTTATAACCATGGTTCTCAAAAATCTCTAAGAACCAATCAAACACCATGAATCTATGAAAGTGCTGGTTCTTCAGCATTTCTTTCATGGAAAAATCATCTGTCCTTTTGAGGGTGTTAGAGATGGAGGTTCTTTGATTCTGAAATTTCTTTAAAGACTGGAACTGGAGGGCAAACATTAAACAGGAGCAAAGAATTGAATGTGGCATTGGGTCCCATGCAGTTGTGGGACAATGCCCAACATGAGAAACATTTTCAATTTTTTTTTTGACTATACAATGATTAATGTTTTAAGTATTTTTTTGCACAATATTTGTAAGGAAAAAAAATTATGCAATAATTAGAATTTCTATTACCTATTCTTTTAAAATTACTAGGCAATTGAAAGTGGCATATGGCACTCAAGAAATTGAAGCTCAATAATTCAATTTCTCACCATTAAATGTTTGCAAATGACATATAATCGTGACATAACATCTAAAAACATTTTGGTGTCATATTTTTAACTCATGCACTATGCAAACATTAATCTCCTTGTATTTTGATATGGAACAACTTGAGAATTAACTTTTTGTAATGTGATTAGGAACTATGCAAACATCATTAGCATCATCACTACCTTATACACATAAAGCTTCAACACATGTTTGTTGAATAATTAATTAATTTGGAAAATTAAAATATTATTGAATGTTTTTTGTTTACCTTTACAAAAACAATTTCTTTGAGAGAAGTTTATTTGAAAATTTCAGCATTTAAAAAAATTCAAATTATTTATAGGGATTCAACATATGGTGTAACAACAAATAAATATTTTTTTTGTGTGAAAGTCTTCCACAAAAATCATAATCAAACTTTAATTAGGGACATTTGAATGGTCAAAATTGAACCATATTTTCATAAGTTCCTAAATAGTTATTATTTTTTCAATTTTCAAATTTCTTTTTAAAGGTGTATACATTTGAAATATTGTCACTTAGTGTATGGCAGTGATTAAACAAGGTAGAATAGAATAGGGAGAATGGTAGAGATTAGACAAGGTAAAACATAAACATCTAATGAATTGGTAGGATGAAGACATTTCATTAATTTGAAGATTCAAAATACTTTTGGAGGGAAGAACTTAAAAGGTAGTTTTGGAAGTTGATGAATTTTGGGAGAATTTTTTTTACACACAAGAGAAACTAAAATGGTGTTGGAAATTAGAATAGGGATACTGAGTAGTTTATAATTTATTGGGTTTAAAACCATAGATTTTTTTGTATTCCATTTTAAATTTCTACAATCAATATTACAGATCCGCAGCTGCCACCGTTAAAACAAATAAAGCAAATAATTGACCCATCATATCATCCAAATAATGTTTGATATATTCAATTTTGAATAAAGAAAACAATAAAATATTGATGAAAAAATAGTGAAACTACTTTGAACTATTGTGTTTTTCTAATTGTGAGACTTGACCACAAATTTTGATTATTGATGATAATAAAGAATTTGGGAAAATGAACAATAAATGTAATGAGAAAATTGTGTAAGCATAGTCTATAGAAAAATTAGAATGAATAAAACCACAAATTATGAACACTTTTGAAATATGATTGTATTGTTTTGTTAGTAGGTAGAAAATAATTGTGGATAGAATTTGCACCCACCAAATATGTAAATGGGTTCTTGTTAGTTGGATTTTATTGCTTTTGATACATGGACTTTATTACCATTGACCCCATGATACTAGAAATTTTCAAAATTCTAACACTATATAATGGACTTTTGTGAACTTTTGGTTTTTCAAGTGAGCTACCTTATAATACATACACCTTAGGAACAAGTATCTAACATGTAATGTAAGGAATATGTAAATTTCAAAATAAATGCACAATGTTAATTAACAATTGAAAAAATCCCCATATAATTAAATGTTAAGTTATAAACTCCTTTCCTACAACCTTGAGCAACTTGCATAAGCCCGAATCATCCCCACCATAGCCCACTTCAAGCTCATTGTAGAGCTTCATGATGTGTTTTTAATTAACAACATGAACATTGTCACAACTTCATCCTATTGTTGTAGTTCCTCCTTGTGTTCATAATAACATGAACAACATTGCATTATAGCAAAAGGTGTCCTTGTATGCCAAATGATTTCATTGGATTTTGAATGAATTCACTATCCCAATGAAAAAAACCTAATGGGGATGTAGTGACTTCACTAAATTAGTGAACAAGGACTAAACAATTGCACCCACAATTTATAGTAGTGTTGCAACCATCACAACAATAACAACAAATTTAGCAAATTCACAAATGTTTCCTTTGCAATAATTAGACTCATAACAACAATGCCAACCACAACAACACCAAACAACATCATGGAAATGGGATATGAAACAACATAAAACAACAATGAACAATTTGACAAGCTACCAAATACTTCATAATTCCGTAGCCTTGATTGATGTGCATGTAAACAACATTCAAAGAATTTTTTTGGTGAACATGATAAATTATAATCCAACAAAATTGCCCAAGCATTATTGAAGTTGGAAATTGTGACAATTCAATACAATCAAACACACATTTAGAAGGCAGTAAGAATAAAAACAAAAAGAAACACAAAGCTCAAATGATATTGCAAATGAAATGAAATCAATCAAAGAATCTAGATAGCCTAATTGGGAACATCAAGAAGTTGTATATCCCTAGTTCAAACAACAAGAGATGAACATATAACTTCATTGGACATGGTGGATTCCATGGATTACTTTGAAAATGTCATCATCAAGTAGAAAAATACAATTATAGTTGTGATGGGATTTAACCAAAGCACACATATGGGGAATAGGCCTACCTATAAGGAAAATTGGGCCATCATTTATGGGCATGTTCATGGTTAGGGTACCCAAAAGGATGGTGATCATATCACATATAATATTATATACATGCAAAGGAGTCCTTTGTAGTCTTATATATCATGCATGAATTCCAAAATAGTCCTTATAGTGGATTGGTGTATGATTATAATTAGAATGGCGTTATGTTAATCTAATAAAAAATTCTAAGAATAGATTGGATACAATATAGATGTCTTTTTTAGTTCTTTTAAATAATTTGACTCATTGTTTTAACTATAATTTTAATTTTAAAAGGATCAAAAGCAATGTATTAAATAGTGAAATCACCTTCAATTTTTTTCATGGATAAATAATGCATAATTTATGTTTATCAATGTTCATATAATGCATTTGATTAAATAATATACAATACAAGAATTTTGATGGCTACATAATCAATTCCAAAAGGGCTACATGGATAATGATTCCTTTTTTTGGCCATTTGGTTGATTTTTTGTATTCACTAAGTTAAAAATTTGTGGCCCCAAGTGTTGGCAACATGTGTAGGAAATTTTCATTCAAGAAAACATGTCAAGTTGGCTATAAAGGCTTACGTACTCATTTTCTACATTTTTGGTTTTTGACCAAAATATTTCTACATTAATCACATATGCATGTGAAAAATCACCACCACCATGAAAATTCTCATAATTTGAATTATCAATTTTTTTCATTTAAATTTATTCCATGTAGATTTTATTTTGGAAGATAACAAAAACAAAGTTTTTGAGTCTTGTGTCTAAAAAGTGGTACACTAACCATGAATAAACCCTTATGGTGACTACAAAAGAATTTGAAATTACATGGTAGGCACGTGTATGAATGAAAAGTTTTGAAACATCCTTCTTACAAATGGAGTGGCATTGAATCTACCTAGGTGATCTACAAGAAGTGATCTATAAGAAGATTGATGCATTTATGAATAATAGGCTCATTTTCAAGCCACAACATTCCCAAGATTTCATGAATTAAAATGACAATGTTTACACCCCCAATTCTATCATTGTCGCATAGGATTAGGACTTCCCTCATGCATGATGACTTCATTCCTAATTTTAGTTGATCTAATATAGTTGTCCAAAACCACAATACACAATGTTCAATATCAAGACCATTTGCACAACACGAAATAGTTTTACAACATTTGAAATCCCCATACATTAAAATGATTTGTAAAACAAAGATCTTCCACTTAAGAATGTTATTACTTTTGTTCAGCAATCATTAGCACAATAGTGTAAAAAAAAATAATAAACAAGGTAGTAACACATAAAGTAACATTAACACAATTGTAGTAGGTCCAATTTGTTTTTGGAATGTAATTAAAATGATGTTTTACACCAAAAGCAAACAAAAACAAAGTTAATGTAAAACCAAGATCCCTAAAGCCATTTGAAGATTTTGCACAATTAAATGTAAGTGGTCAACATGTTGGTAATTTATAGATTTTCACAAAAAAGATTCTACTACCCATCAAAACTTAATGGAAGCAACAAAAAGAGGTTTTAAAATCAATGTTGAATCGATCAATTGCATTAATTCAATAAAGTTTCAAATTGAAGAAACATAGGTGAAAGTTTAACATGAAATCATTTACAAGTAATTAGAATACTTTTGGCATTTAGATGAAAATTGACTTGAATTCAAATGAATATGGTGCATGTGATTACAAGTTTGACATAGATGATGGGTCAAACATTACTTGTAAAGCAATAATTAAGTAGTTTACATCACCCCCTAGCCATGGCCAACACACAAGTTGCATTACAAGAAATCACAATTTTTTTAATTGAATAAATTAGTTAAAAAACCCCCCCTTAATCTTTTTGCCACCTTGCCCAACTCGACTAAAATGTCATTTTGGACAAGTTGTGCCAATTTGACCCATCCATTTTAACTAGTGTCTTATTTACCAAGTGGTCATGGGATGTGTTGACTAATGAAAATGACCAATTGTCAATTTGACCACTAGTCAATTAGGCCATCATTATCTATGTTTGATTTTTAAAATGTGTCATCATTATGTTACATCTTCAAAGTTCAAATGCAATGTGCCATCAAATGTTGTAAAAAGGTAGGGAGGTAAGTACCTACTTACATGGTACTTATGATTATTGTATATCTACAATGTATACCTACATTATTTTCATCACCATATACACAATTCATATACATGATTTGCTCATGTTTACATCTAAGATTTCATGGGGCCATCCCAATACCTTTGCCATCAGGTTACACAACCTTTGGTAATAACAAATGTGCAATTTATTTATTTATTTTTAAAACTATAAAATCATTAGTAAATTGCAAAATTGATACTTCTATTTCTATTTCAAATATTGTTCAAATGAAACATATAAACATGTAATGTTAAAATTTACTCAAAGATTTATTCAATATATTTTATCAATGATTAAATATGTTTTAAATTATGTTTGCAAATGCAAATTAGTAACACATTTAAACATGTTAAATTATGATTCTTCCAAAGTTCAAAACTCCATTCATTATGTGATTGAACAAAATAAAATAGGTGGGTAAGGTAGGGTAGGTAAGGTAGGCAGGCCATAGGTAGGTAGGTAATATAAAATATGACAACATATACTTTAGCACAATCCGAATGCTTGCATGATAAACACATGTGGCTAGGTAATCACCGCACATGACATACTAATAGCAAACCATTGTAGCAATTCAATAGTGCTTATTTGATTGGGCCTTGGACATCTTGACTACCTTTATTTTAGTTGGGGTTTTAATTGATTAGACATTCAAATTGACACCTTGTCAAAAAGGTCACCTTAGTTAAAATTATTAGTAAAAGAGACCATGGGTCTTTCAAGCCTTAGGCTTTTAGTTAAAAAGAACATCCTTTCTAATCAATGTGAATATTTTAGTCACATTAAAGCTTCTAAAAAGTTGTGATTTCTTAGAATGTTGGAGTCGATTTTACTTGAATGGAGATGCAAATGAGTTAAATTCATATCTTCTATTTTGAAAGCATTGAAAGAACAAAAATGCAATGACAATGAAAATGTAATGAAAAATGAAAATGATGATGTGAAAACATTTGAATTTTTAAAAAGTTGATCAAACCTATTGATTATAGATTACAAAACTATTGTTGCACACATTAGACCAAGCTATGTTGAGTCGTGAGATAAATTTTTAGATTCCTCTGGTGTTACACACCTAAAAGTTATAATTGTCTTTTTACTTTGACAAACATTTAAAAATTAATTAATAATGGTGGATATAAATTCAACCTTTGATGATCTTGTGTTGTTTTGAACTAAAATAAAATTAATAATGTTGTAATGTCAATTTTTTTGACCAAAAATCAAAATTTTTAAAAGGTAACAACATTTAAACACAATTGGGACCAAAGTGAGTCAAAGTTAGTTTTGTATTAAACATTTTGAAAACTTTTCTTTTTGAAATGTTAATCAAACATCCTTGTTGATTTTTTTATTACATTATGAAAAAAAGGGTGTTTTGCAACTAACCTTGTAACTTAATTTTTGAGTTACAAAGGACATTTGCAATTCATTGTATTTATACATTGTGCTAATGGACAAGTTGCATGAGTTGCAAAGTTGCAATTCACCATATATATGGTGCAACTCATTGCAACTCAATTGCAACTTGATCAAAACAATTAATTTTCAACTACTATGCAATTTTATTATAACTACACCAATGATGTCATGTTGATGTCATTAATTGTCATTCATCTATTAAAATTTAACGTGTGGCATTATGAAGATTTTTGGACAAATTATTTTCTTTTCAAAATATTGATTTCCATCGTTCATTATGATTGTCAACAATGGTCCGAACTTATGACACATGGCACAACAAAAAATTGCCACATGGCATATTAATTGTATTTTGGAAAAAATGAATAATTATAAATATTTATTTTAGTAGTTACATAAACCATAGGTAGGTAGGTTGGTACGTTAAAACCTACATACCTACATATTTACCTAAGACCTACTTACCTACCTACATAGGTAAGTAGAAAAATAGGACCTACTTACTCACTTAGGTAAATAAATAAGTAGGAAAACACAAGACTAAGTGAACTAAATAATGGCTATGAATTTTTTAAAAATTTTTATGTATTCCCTTTAGGCTGAGCTTTTTTGAGTTCATCCCAAAATGGCACTTGTATTTTAATGTGAAAATATAAAATAACAAGCCTTCTTTATATAATTTAAAGCATGGGATTCAAAAACAAGACATATGGGTTAAATCTTTTAGTTGTTCCTTAGTTGCAAATTGAGTTGTAATTGAATTGCAAATATAACATTGAAGCATTCAAAGTAGGCTAGATCCAAGGGGAGGGTTCCATTGTTTATGGTGTCATAACAAAACTTTAACTCTTCCTATTAATGCATGTGGTGCACTAAAAATTATTGAAAATGGAATACAATTGAAAAAGTTATGGTTCCCCAAAATAAAAGGGTTCAAAAATTCAAAAAAACAAACAAGTCAATGTTACAAGCCAGTTCCCAAACACCCAAAAAATTATGTGTATGTTCTTTTGTTGTTATTAATGTTCAAAGATGATTTTTAAAACTTGAAATAATGTTCCCATAATACTTTAAATCATTCGAAATGAAACATATATGATGAAGATATAAATAACTAATAAATATGTATCCTTAATAAGTTATAAGTAGGTGTATCATAGTCATAAAATAGTTGAATAATAGTACTTTAATAGTGGTGCATTGGTGGCCTACTAATTGTATTCAATGGGAATCATAATTGAAAATTAGTTGCAAATGTATCCCATAATGGGTGGTGGAAATGTGAACATGTGGCATGATTGCATGTATGTATGATGTGTATAGATTACCATATAAAAGACCCATTTTCAACTCACTTGCAACTATAATACAACTGGATGTAATTATAAGAACATGTACCATAGCAAGTGTAACACTTGTTTGATTTTTTCATGTTTTAAAGTCATAATTTAATTTTATGTTGAAATTATAAGATTTTTAAAAATATAGTTGTATTTTTAATATATCATGGGAATATGTGTGAATAAAAAATTAAAAAAACACCCATTAAACATTGTAACGTTTGCTTTTAAGTAATATTTATAAATGGATTTAAGTATTTTTGAGAATGACATTCTTTGACAAATTTTTAACATAAATTTTAATAAAATAGTATGAATATTTTAATAAAAAAATTTGAAGATTTTTGCAAGAATATTCCAAGAATAATTTTGGAATATTTTTTAAAAGTAGGTAGGTGTGGTTCTTTTTATTTTGTTTGCACCCAACTAACTAATTTTTTGATATAACAACTTATTTATTAATACACCATATCTCTAAAAGGATAATTTCACATTAATTGTAATACCCAAGGGATAGTTGCACAATAGTTGCACAATAGTTGTATATGAATTATTTTTTGAATTTTAATTGCAGGGTAGTGTGGTTTCGATAGACACGATTTCTCATAGTGTTACACAAAAGTTGAAGTATGGAACATTATTTTCCTTCCTTGTGGAACATCATGATCCAAAGGAACAACAAATATCTTTTATCACCAAAATGGTGAAAAACAAAACCTTCTCCACCACCTTTCACCATGTTAAAAAACCTTTTATGTCGATCCTGTTTATATAATCCAAATTTTTGTAAAAACTCAAAAGTCATGGATGTTTTTAGGTAAACCAACATAAATGTCAATAAACCTTTTCCTAACTTTGATACTTACTTGTCCCACAATTGAATAACTCCTTATTGTGTGATAAAAGTAATCTTTTGCAATGCAATCTTGGGTTTTGAAATGGAGATGTGTGTATCATCTATGATGCCATGCACACTCAATAAGTTGCACCAATATTTAAATTTTAGCATTATTATGTCCATTGTTTTTCCTATAGGCCATGAAATCAAACTTTTGAACACAATGTTAATAGCTTTAACAAGTTTTTAAATAACCAACCCAATAATTGATTTTCTAATGACAAAAACTTTGTTGTAGGTTGTTTGAGCCATGGGACAACTTGGAAATCACAAGGCATTCAAACCTTCACACCTAGGGGGGACAATTAGTGTAAAGTTTGGGATTTACGTGCGTCAAATGACCATTTTAGGGGGGGGTAATGAGATAATTGTCCAACCTATTCTTTATCATCCTATTATTATCTATTTTTTAGTATATACATATTAAAGCCACCCTATATTAATTATAATCCATTATTTTAGATTATTATATACCTTATATTATAATTAAATTGATTATTTGAATAAAATGTACCCTATTTTTTAACTAATTAACTTATATTTTTTACCCAACAACCAATATATTGCACCTTATATTTTTACTCACGTATTCTCTACTTTTTTTTACTAATGTCCCCCTTGGGCCATTACACGGATTGCAAAATGATATTTGGTGCTTTTCTTTGCAATCACATGCCTTATATTGTTGGCTATGTTGAAAAAGTGTCACTTGACATCATTCATCATTATATTTTATTGATAGAAATAAAGAAAACCATGTTGTATTATACAACTTGACCTAGTACCTTAAATTAGACCCCATTGTAACCAAATTGGATGTTAGTCATAAATTATGCAAAACAACAATCATAAGGAATATCAAGATTTTCCTTTCATTGTTAAATGTTGAAAGAAAAATTGTTGAAGATGAATTGTCTTCTTTCCAAACATGTTGCAATGTGTCAAGGAGGAGGACAATCATTCCCAATGCGACCAACAATTCTTTAGTATCCATGGCGAGTTCCAAACAATTGCAAACACTTGATAGAAGGACAATGAACAATCGAAACAAGAAGCAATTGAAAAATAAAATATTAAAAAAGTTCATGCAATTAAAAAAAAACACAAAATCAAGAGAAAGAACATGCCAACAAAAGAAAGAAAGATGGACATACCTAGATGGAACACGTGCAAGAAGGACAAAAGATGATAAGTGCAAGTAATGTGTGAAGACCATAATTCCACTCGTGAGGAGTGGATTACTATGCAAAGAACACATGGTCACATGAAAAAACAAAGGACTATGCAAAAAAATGGTTGCATGTAGAGTAAATGGTTACACAAAGAACAAACTACTATGCAAACAACACACAATTGCGTGAAATCAAACTACTATTCAAAAAAGAGATTGTTATGCAAAGAACATAGGTTGTGTGAAGAGTGTGAAGAGATGGTCATACATACACTCATACGGAATTCATGTTAAAAAATTGTTGAGTTTGGCTCCCCAAACTTCAATGTCATGAAATCGTCTCGCACTTGCCCATTGTGTTGGGCATGTTGCCTAGCCCACCCTAATCTGCTGGCCTAGTGCCTGACCCAACATACTTGGAGGAGCTTAACCATTCCATAATACAAAAACTTTTTCTAGTTTACCAATGGTATCTTTATTTCCAAACAACATTGACCAACTTGTACAAAATAGGTTAGTTTCATGTTGCACTTATTCTACATCCATCCAAGCCACTCATTAACACTCAAAAACCCTTTGAAAGTGAAATGGAATGAAGAAACTTGAACTGAAATCAAGTGCTAGAAGCAGTAAATTTGAAAAGTTCTTTACAGACTATGGCGCAGGTTGTTGGGTTGTAGTGCATGTTCCAACTAGGAACATGACAAGCCCCATAGAGGGAGCTGCTGTTCTGTCCTGTTCTGTTCTGTTAGGTGGTGTGGGTAATGGGTTCTACCAGGGTCTGTTCCAAAGTGTTAACCTTTTTTTTGGTCTCCACTAGTGATTTCACATCTCAAGCATTTCCTCTCTTATCCATTCACATCACAAGAGAAAATCACAAGAGAAAATGAGTGTACCAAAAGTGGAACCAGTACTAGACAGAGGGCTACCTATCCTATCTAGGAAAAAGCCTGTCTTTACAGGACACCCAAACCAGATACTCAGAGCATCTCCATCAATGTTCAGTATGTGACCCTCAACTAGAAATTTGGGATGAAGTCCATCAGTCAAATCCAGTGAATCCACTGAAAGACTACTCGGACCCTGTACGAATTCAGAGCCCTGGAAGATTCCTGGAGCATTCTAATAACCACAGTCAAATCACATTTATTGACTGCTGTCGCTGTCTCTGATTGGGTAGATAGTTTGATTGGTCCAAGTGGGTTGCTATTAGTAGTCTCCCACTTACTTGCAGTCCCTCTTCCAGTTTCATGGGTGGGGTTGGAAAAAAGTTAGTAACTAAAATTTGGATGTGAGAAATTCTTTTGCAGGCTCACATACTGAACATTGGTGGAGATGCTCTTTTAAGTGAAGAAGGCCTGCTCCTGAAAAGAGGGCCTTCCTTAGCACATACTGAACATTGGTGGAGATGCTCTTATAAGTGAAGAAGACCTGCTCCTGAAAAGAGGGCCTTCCTTAGCTTGAGTGTCATATAGCCTTGGGGTGGTAGCCTAAGGGCATAAGGCCCGAAAATTAGGGGAGGCCCTCGGGAGCAAGACACATGCAATAATAACGTGGGAGCTGTAGATTTAGGTTGGATACTTGAGAAGCTTTTTGGAGCTTTTGTGGATTGCTTGGTCCTTTAGAGTCAAGCACAAATGTACTCTTTTAGGTTAAGTTTTCCATGTATTGGACAGAGTGTACCCCTACAGATTCTTGTTGTTGCATTAGCTGGTAAAAAAAAATTCTTTTAATGCCTTCTACCTCGTGTGTCTTGTACCTTCAACACGCAAAAATAAAATAAAATAATCATTTTTTTCTTTTTTAACAATCAAAGGACACACAGAATGTTTGAGTCAAATTTGTTGGCAAAATTATACCAAATTATTTGGAGAGTGGCCTCAAAGAATCCTCAAACCTGAAATCATTTCCCATGATAGCATTTATGTAGGTAGCTTGAAATAATGGGAAACATAATTATCATGCATCTTCTTGAGTTTGGTGGGTGGAAATAAATAAATAAATAATTTCAAAAAAAAGGAATGCAGAAACAGAATTTGATAAGAAGAGCAACCTGGAAAGGACAGCTAGGTGTCAAGCTAATTTAGGCCCCCAGTTACACTATGATGAGAGTCGGTGACCATGGAAATTTATTGCAAGCTCTCGAAACACATCTAAAGGCCTTCTTCCCATATTGAAAATTCAGAAATCGTTTATGTGTGAGCCTTGGTTGTGAAGTGTAATGTAATGTGATAAAAGACTTTGCTGAGGTAGGTACTTTAACATGGTAATATATTGTGACCCAAATTAATTAATTAATTGTGAGAAACCCCCAAAAAAAAATTTAATATTTTTTTAATGTGATGGGCATCTTTGTTTGGCCCGTTAAAACAAGTAAAAAATCAAGCTTTCGACAGTCCCAAAATAGATAGGGTGCAAGCTCCTTTCGAGTTTTCAATAGTAGAACTTATAGCAAAGAATATGGGATAAAGGGAGGAGAGCTACTGGGAACATGCTGGGGAACACATTGGGAACTTGGGGAACACGTTGAGAACTCAATAGGAACTTGATGAAAATACAATAGGAACAAATAAAATCCCAGCATCCTCACCCTCCCAAAAGAAACAAAAACTTGGGCCCTCAATCACATATTGCCTCACCTTCTTGTTTACATAGTTTTTTTTTTTGCATACCTATGTTCTTTGTCATTTTTGGCCTAGTCTAATGGCAGGGGCAAAACTACGGGTGAATATTATAACAAATTCATAAAAATGGTAACATTTAAAATGAATCATGGGTTTTTGATCTCATGGTTCTAATCGACTTTGTGTCAAATTCACCTCAAATATGTGGGCCTAGTGTGAAATAGCTCATTAGACCATGAAACATTATTCATAAGTTGTCATGTAGGATTCCATTTCAAGTTTTCATCCACCTCCATTTGCTTGATACCTTTGACCTTCAAGCTTTCTATAACATGAAATTATAGTATGACGATCTTTTTCTTCCAATCACAAATTTTCTATTCCAATGGTCGTTGGGCTTTCAGGCTCTATAGTGTAAAGGAAGCCTTATATCACCCACAAATTGTTTTCCCATTTCAAGCCACCCAAATGTGAAGTCTATTTACCTCTTGCCAGAGCAAACAAAGCAACCAAGAAGAAAAATGATATGAAAGTGGTTACCATCAACTGATGAAAGTTCAATATTCTTTTAAAATTGGTGGTAAAAATATCATTATTCCAGATGAAAGTTCATGAAGAACATATTGCATGAAATAATTTTTTTTGGACAATTATATTTCATCATGAACTTTAACTCAAATCAAAAGTTCATCCATCAGCCATTGAAAAAATTTAAATGATATTCCATGGATGTTCATCCATAGAATTTAGATGAACTTTAATGGATGAATACAGAAAGATTGCAGCTAGCTAAAAGTTAAAACTTGATGGTTAAATTGGTAGTCATGAGAGAGAGACTAGAAGTCAATTTCTTTTGAGTGTTGATTGATTGTAGGTTTTAAAAAAACTTTTGGGCGGGTATCATGAATAGGGCAAAAGTACATAGATGGTTTTCAGGTTCGCATTCTCATGAAGAACAATTGGGTATCACATATGTTGAGTGATATACCCAAATCGATAACTAGCTTGTTGGTTTTCACTCGAGAGTGAGAATTGACTCTTGAGAATTAGGTGCATTTAGAAATTTTCAAAAAGCTGAAACCTAGGTGAACTCAAAGGTCTTACTTGAGTTTGGCTCTCAAGCCATGAGGATTATGTTATCATTACACATTTTTATCCTTGTCCTTACTAAAGCCACTACATGTATACATATGAATAAATTACACTTGGACAACCTTGGAAAAAACAAAAAAAAAAAACACCCATATCACATCAAAAGGTACATTGAATAAATTTTTAAAACACATATTTTGTACAAGCTTTCTTTCATTGGAGGAAATTTGAAAATTTGATGTACTAGATAAATGAATGATAGTAAATTGCTTTTGTATGTTGAATTTGATAAGCTTGTTAATTACTAAATTTGTTGGAACAAAGCTTTTTTCCATTTTTCATGATTTTATTTTATTTTTTGGATTGGGATGAATAGATGAGATATCAATTTAATTTTGATAATTGAGTTGTGAGAACCACCTTAGATATAATAGATTATTCTTAAATCTACAAGAGGTAGAAATTTGAAAATCGAATTTACAAAATAATAATCAAAAACTTGATATTTGAGTTGGTTCTCTATAACTTGATTTGTTTTTTTAAAAGAATCAAACTAATTCTTTAAACAATTTCTAAAACTTGATTCTTAAAAAAAAGTGAGAACCACCTAAGTTTAAAAAACATTTTGACTATCATTTCTTAGTTTCAGAGACTATTTTGGTGGCACCACTAGAGTAGAGATAAATACCAATGTTGTGTAGGTATCTTTTACTTGGATATAGCCACCAAGTACAAATAAAGTATATTATTTAATCTGACTTATTTCCTTCAAATCCACATACCCTAATGAAGTGCATATGCAAGGGTATGTAAATTTTACAAAATTATACCTTATTCATAACCTTGAATATATGTAAAATTACTTGTACCCATAGTTGTATATATTTTGATATCCAGGTTAAAACATTTAGGGTAAACATGCTTTAAACTACAAAGTTTGTTAGTTTTTTTAATTAATGAAATACTACCCAAGGTCCTTGTTTGTTTTTTTTTTGTTTTGGCAATTAACCAATTTGATTGGCCCATCACAAAAAAAATTTATTTTTTTTGGAAACTTTGGAAGCTTTCCAAAATATAATTTATATTTGTAAGGATGAAAAGTCTCTTCTTTATATAAGTGGGAAGGTGAAACTTAGGGCAAACCATATGAGATAAAACTGAGGATTGTTACTCATGTGCTAGGAATGATAGGTGTGTGTGACAAGGATATATTTCAAATGGAAGACCTCCATACTTTGGAGGGCCATAACTTTCATGGTACTTAATAAAATTAGATGATTGAAAAACTTATTAAAGCGCCCAAAGATGAGCTACAAATTTCTTTTAAGCTCCATTACCAACCAAGCATTGACCATGATGCTAAATTATCTTTTGATAGATTAAGTCTTCAATCATAGGTATGTTTTATCTTAATTTTTTATTCTTGTATTGTGACATTATATTTGACCTTTGAAAATTATTTTTAAATTTCCAAAATGTGGACATTTTCCTTCATTTTTTGCTAAGGGCGTCCCCTATCCTACCCATCTACCAATTGTTTTTTTTTTTGGGTATAACCTAGACCTTAACCTGATGGAAAAGTTTAAATGTTAACATACCCTTACTAGATGGGTAAATAAATTTCCAAAAAAAAAATCCTTACCCAATGAAAACAATATATTCAAATTGGTAGGAAGATACTCATGGCCAGGTTCACACTAGTTGCAAACACCATCCACATTTTGGAACTCATTTGTCTAGAATTTGTGCACATCCACATATTGCAAGATCAACCACCTTTTTGTTTTGCCACATAATTTGTGAAATCTTGTAAATTGTTTGAATTGTTTAGTTGGATATTGGTTAACTTCTAACCATAGGGATACTAATGAAATGTGAAAAAAAAAAAAATTCCTTATAAACATAGAAAAGGACAAAGATAAACTAGGTGCAATTGGCAGGTCCATGGTAATGCAATTGAAAGGATGCAACTACAACACACACATGGTTTAGTTGTGGGGAGTTTGGTGTGAATTCCTCCAACACTAAAAGCTCCCATTACGAACTTTGCAAGTATCAAAGCATGTCCAACAACAACCCTCCATTAATATTTAACACATCTAATGTACACTATTTAGTTTTTACCCCATCCCCATCCACATATGTGCACAAGCACATGGTTTAGTTGTGAAGAAATCCACTAAATAGCATGTTGTGATGATCTATTTCATTTAAAAAATGAGAAACACAATAATCTCAAATTCTGAAATATATTTGATCAAGTCTTTGCATCAAAAAATGTTCAATATAATCTCTACAATCTTTGTGACAATTCTACTATTCAATTTTATACATCTCATTGTATATCATTTACGCACAAAAGACACATATACAAGCTACATCGATAGTTCACCTAAAAGAAAAGTAAATCACTAATCTTATGTAAACCTGCTGTTTTAATCACATATTTTCTATTTGTTTTTACTAATGTCCACTTGGGGATGGTTTTAAGATAGGGTGGTTCACTTTTTGCGTCACAATCTAGTTTTTTGAAAATGATGTGTATTTACATGCTATTAACATTGCATAAAAACAATAATTTTTCAAATTTGTGCCAAGATTTAAATTGTCAACTTGAAAAAAAAACACATCAATTAAAAAAAATTGCAACATATATACACCAAATATATAGTAATGGACTTTTGAAGTTGAAAAATATAGACTAGTTTATTGTTTGTGTTTCTATATACATGAATTTTTGTGTATGAATTTTATTTGGGATATATTATAGGGATTCACTATATGATATGTTAAAAAAAAAAAAACCATATTTGCAAAAAAAATTCTGGAAAAAAATTAACCAAAAAAATAATATGGACTTTTGAATGACCTAAATTGAGCCATATTTTTATAAGTCCACATCATAATCATTTTTGCGTGGATTTCAATTTTTATGTTTTTACCATGTACATTAAAGAATTATTTAGAATGGCTTATTTTCATATGGGTTTTTTAATGCATTAACCACCATGTAATTCCCCACTAAATTAATGATATCAAAATAGACTATCACTTTAACACTACCTTATGGACTTTCAGGGAGTGGAGCATCTGTAAAAAATGACCCACCTTAGAGTGCATACACCCCAAGGGGTTTATTTATGGTTAACATACTAATTTTTAAACATAAGATTGAAAGAATTTGTTTTTCTATCTTTCAAATATAGGATCTACATGGAATAAATTTAAGTGAAAAGTATTGGATAATTCAAATTTTGATCATTTGCATGGTGGTGGTGATTTTTCACATGCATATGTGATTAATGCACAAATATTTCAAAGTAAAAAACCAAAAATGCAAAAATGAATACATAAGTTTTTATAACCAACTTGACATTTTTTTTGAATGAAAATTTCCTACACATGTTGCCAACACTTGGGCCTCAAATTCTAAGCCTAGTGAATATAATAAATCAACCAAATGATCAAAATGGAATCATTTCCCTTGTAGCCTTTTCAAAATGCATTATGTAACTTTCGAATATTTTATATTTTATATTATTTAATCAAATGCATTATATGAACATTACTAAACATAGATGTATGCAATACTTATTTATGAGAAAAAATTGAAGCCAATTTCACTATTTGATACATTCTTTTAATTCTTTTAAAATTAAAATTACAATTAAAACAAGGAATCAAATTATTGAAAAAAACTCAAAAGGACATCTATATTGTATCCAATCTATTCTTACGATTTTTTATTAAGTTAGCATAACATCATTTTAGTTATTATCATACACCAATCCACTATAATCATGAAACAATAAATGCAATAAAAACCCAAAATAATCCTTTGTAGTCTTTTTTTCATTAAACCATCCTTTTTGGTAGTCTAACCATGAATATGCCCCAAGATGATAACCCATTTTTCCTTATAGGTGGGCCTATTCCTTGTATGCGTGTTTTGGTTAAATCCCATCACAATTGCAATTATGTTTTTCCACTTGAAAATTACACTTTCAAAATAATCCATGGAATCCACCACCAATGAAGTTATATGTTCATCTTTTTTTGTTTGAACTAGGGATATACATCTTCTTGATGCTCCCAATTGGGCTATCTAGGTTCTTTGATTGATCTCATTTCATTTGCAATATCATTTGACCCTTGTGTTTTCCTTTCTTTTTTCCCTTGTTACCTTTGAAATGTGTGTTTGACTATATTGAATTGTCATAGTTTCCAACTTCAATAATGCTAAGACAATTTTGTTGTATTACAATTTTCATGTTCCCAACAAAAAATGAATGTTGTTTGCATGCACATCAATCAAAGGCTGTGGAATTATGAGGTATTTGGTAGCTTGTCACACTAGAAGAAAATTGGGTAAAAGCACATTAAATTGGACTTTTTTGAAAGTCAAAGTGGAAGTTTTTTCTAAATGAATCAAATATTGTTGCATTGTATTCAAGTCTATTTGAAAAATTTGGTAAAAGTGAAATGAAAAAATTAAAACCTATATTTTAATCTTTGAAACTCAAAAAAATTTACCAAAAGGATAAATGTTTAATTCAAGGTGGACTTTACAAAGGATGTTACATGACGCGCTCCCAAGTCCTTAGTTAGCCCCAAGTTGGGGCTAAGTCACTCAAGTTGCGGAATTTTTGGGATTCGGGGCACGCTCCCAACTTCTAGCACTAAAAGGGTGAAAGGGGCGTGCTAAAAGTTTCGGGATTAGACTAGGAAGAGGGACAAGCTTACTCAATTATTCGGTCCTGCATTCAAATCCAACCAACAAGTTGGTTAGAACTCATTCTACACACTTTTAGTATTAGGACAAGCCACGGGCAACCTTGGACTCACTTGACTCACCATGGCCCGAACTTGAGGGAAGCACCACCTTCCCCCATATAGTATTCTCTGCAACTTTCTGCCGCACTTGCATCCAAATGGTTCTTTTCCCCAGGACTCCCAAAGTGGAGTCCTGAAACTATCCCGGTTTGGACTCTCGAAACTTTGGGCGTTCATAACTTTTCACCCCGAACTCAGATCGGGACGAGGTTTGAACCAAAGTTGTAGCTCTCCTTGAGAGCTTTCCAACGGTGTGTTACACTTCACCTACACGCCCTGGAATCGGGTCGATTCCCGACCCTTCTTTGGACCATAACTTATGCTACAGATGTCCAAATGGCTCATGCGAGGCCATTTTGGACATCTATACTTCAAGACCTTTCCAACAGTAAAGAATGCTTCAATGCAAGGTGTTTTGACCCCTGCAATCGCGCTCTAAGTTTTCGGGAGTCCCGGAGGACTCCCAAGTCCCATTTTCGAGAGTGTGAGTGACGACCTCACAACTCCCTCAAAGTGGGGTTGCGACATTACATCCATGTCATAGTCTAAATTACCCTAGAAAATTTATCATTATGAATTTTTTTCTTTTAGTGGAATTAGAAACTAAGCGTATAACTTTTTACCACCACACATTGAAGTATCATAACACATAATATGAAAAATGAAACAAGGAAAAGTCTCTCAAAAAAATTTAAAATGAAAGTGAAAATTTATAAAATCCATTTTTGTTACAACCCTAGCCTTGGGCTCGCAACCAAGGCAAAGGCTTGCAAAGGTGTGGGCCAAGTGTGAAGGGCCAAGAATCACATTTCATGCTCCTAGGAGTGCAAGAGAATGTGAAGGAATGAACCCTCACACTCCCAAATGAGTTCCCACTTTGGGAATTGGAGGTTCAGTGGACTCCCGAATTTTCAAAAAGCGATTGTAGGGGTCAAAACCCATTGCATTGAAGAGTTCTTTATATCATTGGAAAGCTCTTGGAACGTACATGTTTAAAATGGGCTGACATGACCCATTTGGACATTTAAAACACAAGTTATGGCCAAAAGAAAGGTCAGAAGTTAAATTGACAATTTGATTCCTGACCACTAAATGTCAAAAATCATTCCGATTTCCGTGTGTGCAGGAGGCGTGCGACATACCTTTGAAAAGCTCTTGACAAAGGTTACAACTTTGTTTTAAACCTCATCTCAATCGAATGTTTACATGAAAAATTATGAGGCCCCAAAGTCACGGGAGTCCTAGTTATGGGAATTTCGGGACTCCCACTTGGGAGTCCCATGACAAAATGACATTTGAGTGCTGGCCCCTTGGCTAGGCACAAAGTATACTATAAAGGGGAAAGTGTTGGCTTCCCCCAAGTCTGGGTCGTGGTGAGTCTTGTGAGTTCGTGTTTGCCCGTGGCTCGTCCATGCAACAAAGTGTTCAAACTACGCACTAACCAATCGATTATTTGGTTTGTGAAAGTCTGTGTGAGTAAATGAATTGCTTATCATTCTTCTTAGTCCCATCTTGGAGCTCTAGCACACCCTTCTACCCCCAAAGTGCTATGAGCAAGGAATGCACCTCAACTCCTTCTCTTTCACCAACTCCTTCTCTTTTCATTATTTTCACCTTTGGACTCGCAGTTGAATCCATCAAGGAGCTTGGGAGTGCATCATTTTCAATAGCTAAATTTATTTTTTCAAGGCCCATATTTTTTTAAGTTTTTTAAAAAAGTTGAAATTATGGTGGTATGAATTTGGAAATGGAAAAAAAATGTGAATTTCAACATCATTGAAATGTTTTTTTTGAAAAATCACTAGATTTGGACTATAAAAATGGATTTTCATCTGCCCTTTTTGGGTGAATGTAATGTGCATTTACCCAATTAGGTTTTTACAATTGGCTTCTATAATTAGTTTTTAGTCACTAATGATGTTTGCAACCAAATTTTTCTTAATTATGTTGGACAAGTCACAAGCAACATTGGTTGCAAAGGTCAATCATTCATGGATGGAAAACAAAATCAACAAAATACGTGTTCATTCGTTGACCCATCACATATGTACTGTTGCTTGCAACTAGTTTGTAACTAATTTGGTCAACCTTGTGATCTTATCATATGTTGCCATGTGTCATTAATTTAATATATTTTTCATATTAATATTTTATTTATGAAATTCTGAAATAATCTATGTTTGGATTGTTAAAAAAAGAGATAGCTTCATCAAGGGAATGTGGCCAAATTATATAACGAAAGTATCCCAAGTGTCACCTCCTTCTTCACATCAATAACCCAAAGAAAAGTTCATACAAGAAAACCATCGACGGAAGAAGATAATTGTTAAGAAAGAAATGTCAACCCAAGATTTGAACCCAAACCCTAATGTTTGGAAAAAAAAAATTAACCATTGCACCACACACTTACATGGTAGGCACAATAAAACAATTTCAAATAAGCATTTTTTAATTGGGTGTTTTTCATGCAACAACATCAAGCCCGAATCGCATTTAAATTGGTGCTCTTGTTTAGTTCTTGCCTTTTGAGAGAATTTTTTTATTGGCAAAACTTTGTCAAAAGGCAAGTTTGTTTTTGAAAAATTAGAAAATGAAGGCAATTTTGGGGATTTTAGTTGCCACTACAAGGCTAAATGTTTTTTTTTAAAAGACTAAATCATTGTATTTGGTTACAATAAGTAGCTAGAAATATAGGAAAATTAAAATGTTGTGCTCCATGTGAGGTTTATAGCGAGATTTGGCTAAATCTTCCTAGTGACGACCCTCACTAAATTTTTTACATCTTCCTATGGATGATCACCATTTTGGCTGCCAAAAAGAATCCCTAGAAGCAAAAAACTTCGGAGTAATGTTTTTTTTCTGTCGAAATTTTCTTTGTACCCTTTTGAACAATGAAATTTTGTCAGATTTTCTTTTGGTGAAACAAGAAGGAAAAAAATTCCAATGCAAAGGGTACAAAACATTGCTTTTGAAAAAAAAAGGTACCAAAGTCACCACATTTTTGAGGAAAGAAATTCGGCATTGTGGCCACAGAAAAGAAAATACAGTGCAAATAGGGATTAAAAAAAAAGATTTATTTTTGGAAATTTCACCAAACTTGCCACATTTTGAGGAAAGAAATTTTGAAGCCACCAAATTTAGACAGTAGGCCAGACCTCATAGTTTGTGGCAAATGCCAACTTTGCCAAAATTAATTTAATTTTGGCAACTTTCTTTGGGTAATTTTGGCAAAATTGGCAGTGTGTGTATTTTAACGTGAGAAAGTGAATTTC
>Ga0116231_10003905_pt1 | contig 30542 bp, 28 predicted proteins | sample S1TSphgellanicum_2_FD_89695 | JGI IMG/M metagenome (GOLD analysis project Ga0116231, IMG submission 89695) | Host-associated microbial communities from peat moss isolated from Minnesota, USA - S1T2_Fd - Sphagnum magellanicum MG | ecosystem: Host-associated > Plants > Peat moss > Unclassified... | reverse complement strand
GGGGGGGGGGGGGGGGGGGGGGGGCACGGGTGCATTATGCACCGGGTACACACTAGTAGTAGAAAAAAGCTTTTAAAGGGGTTAAAATGACCACTGCAAAAAAGAACCATCAATAGAGGAGATCAGCACGTTTTGTGCTATCCTGCTGCAAACTTTAATGAAAAGGTGTTCTTGCCAGTGTAGGGTGGACACTGGAGATGCCCTTAGGACTGGAAAATTACAATATTTAGAGGCAACACCAAAAAATAACTTGGGGTTGTTATCATGGTATCCTTTGAGTGTAGGTCCTGGTTCATCCAATACTTTTCCCCCTCTCTCCCCCTTGGGTGAACCAGCACCTACATTAATACCAGGGTAAAATCCCTTTAAAAAATTTCCAATTATTACAAATATCCCACGAAATCAGGGTCTCTGAGTTCCAATCTGAAAAAAATTGGGCATAATATGGCCAGTAAGAGGCCTTATTAAAAAAGGTAAAGGTACTACGTGAGTGCCGGTTCACCCTGGGCCTCCCGCCCCCCACCACTGGAAAAAAAGTCCGAAATATTCAACACTGGAATATATTTGTTGTTTGCATTAAACGTGCATCCTATTCGTTCCTAATGGTATTCGCCAAGTCAACTTTGTGCCAATGGGACTTGGACTCTCCCTCCTGAAAGGGGTCCCACCACATTTCCGCTGACTGACCACTGACCAGACCGAATCTCTAAAAATGGCTTATGCAATGAACCATTTATGATTTTTTTCAAGTTAGATGCAATATTTGACTCCAGATGCCCGAGCAGACTCTTGTCACGTCCCCCAACATACTAAAATATTACGTCCACACACTAGATTTGACTCAATCAAGTTATGCGTTCAAGTTTCGAAGTCAATTTCATAGTGCTCACAGACAAAAGAGGTGCTTCACTTATTTTGGGAGGGTGTTGGAAGAGGAGGTACTTCCCAGTGTTGGGCGGTTCTTTACTTTTATGAACAACCTCCAATTCTGGTTCTATAAATAAATTAGAATGATTTCAGTTTCGGTTTCAGTTCCACCTTAATGGAGTGAGAACTCAGTTCTGGGTCCAGTTCTTTACAAAAATTGTCATTTCAATATATATAAATTTGACATTACATTTTAAACAAGTTATTACATTTGATTGGTTGTACATAATTAATTTTACATAATATTTATTTTGGAGTGTGTGCACTAGTTGAACAAATTAATTTCACACTTCTTTTTTTTGGTTTAGTTATGTGTAGTGGAAATGGAACCAAAACTTGCCTTAAACTAGATTGATTCTAATTTTTTTGTGAAAAATGATTGGACTCAAAAGTTTTTTAAATTCAAAGAATTGGTCTCAAGACTGATTTGGAGACATCAGAAACAAACAAAAGTTAAACCCAGGACCCAAGGTTCCTTTTGAAAACAAGAACCAAACAACACTGATTCATATCAATGTTGGACAAGCACTTGCTTTCGCAAGTAAGAATCATCCATTTTGATTCCAGTTAGTAAGAACTGGATCCAAACTGGTATGATTTTCATAACCAAAACCAAATCAAAAAAATTCAAGGAACTGAACCCCAATTCCATTTATACGTGGAAGTGAAATCAGAACCAGAACTAGAATACATTTTTTCAAAAATAAAAGAGATTATAACCAAACATAAACCAGCAGGTAACTGCCATTAAACATCAGTTTTGCTCTTGTTTAGTAAGCACCAGATCTGAATTAGAACTAATTTTCAGAAGCAAAACCAGAATCAGAATTGTGTTCTTTTTCCTAAGCATGAGACATGAAACTGGATTCCCAGTTTTATTTGTGCAGAACCAGAACTGAAACTGACACAATACCATCTTCTTTTTCAGAACTGAAACCATAGGGTTTCAATAGACAGAATAAATACAAACATTAAAAATGGAATCAAACAACCAGAGATTATCAGAGTAGTTCTTGAGATTTATGAACATGGTTGCCAAAAAGCAAAGAACTGATTTTTGATATACAACAACAGTTCTCAACACTCCAAGAAGAGATTCTGACATGTAACTGCAATTCTCAAAAAATCTGAGAACTTGTCACATAACCTGCTAATTATTTCATGAAACCCTCTTGTCGTTTTGAGGGTTTTTAAAAAAAACCAGCACTGAAGGTTCTTTTGATTCTGATTTTCTTTTTTCAAAATGGGAATCAGAAATTCTTTAATTCCTAAAATTTGAAAAAACCAGAACATGAAGTTATTAAAATATAATAATCAAATGACTGCCCAACACCAGTTTTTTGTTTTCCAGGGTGTCATTGTGTGCTTTAGTGATTCTGTGTATTGAAATCACAAAAAGAATAGACATGAGTATATTGAAGCTCTAAGGAAAAAAGGCCACAACAACAAAGAAAGAGGCTCTAAATTATGGTGACAATTGCATCAATCTAGTGCCTTTGTGTATGTGTTTGTGTTGTATGTGTATCTGTATTTTCAGTTTGCAATGTCCATACCTCAAGCCTAGGCTATCAGAGCCTGCAGAGTGGCATTTTGTGAGCTAACATGTTTGTTTATGGTGGATCAAGGAAACAAAAAACACACAAACCTGCTCCAGTTTTCATTTTCGGCTGTGCTCCTTTAATAGACCAGGTAACTTGCTCATGCACACAGGTTACAATGAACACCAAGACTATTCATTGTAGCCAGTGAGCTTGAGCTGGTTACCGGACATAACCATCCCTCATGAGAATTAAGATGCCGTCTTTTCATCTACAGAGAACAGTTATGAAATCATCATCCAAGTAGCAAAGGGTTACAGAATCTTTGGACCAATGAGAGCCCAGGATGGTACCTTGAACTAACTAGTAGGTCTCAACTAAAAGAGAGGTTATAGTTTGTAAGCTTGTGACCTGACAGCCAATTAGAGCCTCAAGATTCTCACAAGGGATGGTTATGGACTTCATTTGGATTTATCATTTTCTTGTATCAATGCAAAAATCCCCTCATAATAAAAAGTCAAATTCAGGGTATCATCAAAATACTAGACTTCTTCTGTCAATGATTTCTCTCTCTTATATAATTCTACAAGCAAATATTTAACACCAAACAATGTGACCTTGATCTCCCACTTTAGTACGTCTTTTCATTATTCTCATTTCTAACCCAAAACATGACACAGAATTAAGATAGGGGTATGTTAGTAGAATGAACATTGGGAATTCTCTATCTCTACAGTTTTGTGGCCACTTGTTTTTGGAACCATCTTCAATATGCACATTCAATACTGGCATGTCTGGTTTTATTGTTTCTTTGATCATCTATTAGTTGTTTAGGGTATCATTGTGGCTATTCCTATCCCAAAGCAAACATGGGTGGAAGCTTTTTTAAGCTAGAACTCAGTGGTTTGTTCAATATCTTAGTTAAACAACTTGCATTGGTGCAACAAAATGAACCCCATCCTCCCACAAACATTCCAAAAATGGAATCAACAGATTGTAACATATGAACAAACATGTGGTTCATTGCACAATGGCTCTACCCCTCATGATGTGTTCAAACCAGCAACTGTTAAAATATGGAATCTTCCATGAAGTTCACAAAAATGAACTCACAGTTCACAGTAACACCTGGTGAAGCATTCCCCAAAATGTGGTACCAGATGAAGACTACATTGTTTCCATAGTTTCATAGTCCCTCCATATGCAATAGACAACAAACTAATTGCAACATATGGATTCTTGTTGTGTCATATGGTAGTCGGATGGTGCTAGAAATATATTAACAAAGTTATTTGACTTGGTTCAGTGCTGCTGTTCACTGAAGTTTTTAGGTTCATTTAGGAATTGTCATTTTTTCTGCACAGATTTTGCCATGTATCACTACCTAGTGAATGCATTATTACTCTTTGGATGATTTTTTTGTTGTATGCTTCTCCTCTACTCAAGTTGCTTGTTTTCAAGACAATCAAGGCTTGTAAAAAAGAGAATAACATCCCCTTGGAGATTGGGTGGGTACTATGTGGCGGGGATTTATCATTTTGGGTTAATGGAGAGGTTTTTCATATATCAAGTATTTATTTAAGGAATAGTTACTTAATGTAGGATTTATTTTCCGTTATTATTGTTGGAACCCGATTCAACATGAACAAAGTTTTGACTTTTTTTGTGTTTAGGGTTCATCCCCTCAATGTGGCTGTGGGAGTTCTATCTTTTGTGTGTTATGTTTCATCTGTCAGACTTTATTAGTTTCAATAGTATTGGCTGTTGTTTTTGTAGCACATCATAGAAATTATGGCTACAATGGGCAACAAATTGACAATGAGAGGATAATATGGGTACATTTAAGCCTTGCTATTGTCATGCAATTTGTGAATTCCAAGTCAATGTCAAATTGCAATGCATTACAAACCACTGTTTCTTCCATGCTTGTAAGAATGTATGTTGTGATTGTTGGGTGGGTCTGGAGGTGGCATCTCTTGCAAACCATTTATGACCTATAAATAAATTATGACTTGATCTTGAAGGTAGGGATCTACATGAACTAACAACCCATTGGAATGATGCATTTGAGTATGTTTTAGATTATCTACATCCTCAGGCAGGGTTGTTGACAATAGTTATATGTTTCCAGATATTTCAAGCATATATGGAGAATAGGAAAATGGAAGTGAGTACCAGTGGATGACATACATTCCATTGGAAAACTTGCTATAATAGTTCAATCCCCATGTATCCCCAATCCCAAGAACCATGATAGAACTATAGGTGCAAATGGAATGCTAGTGATAAGAAGGCATCAAGAACAAGAAATTTTATAGAATGTGGATTGAGGTTGTCATATCAAAAGTCATGTGAATTCAGCAATTTATTCAGCATGGTAGTAGTCTAGCTTGTATGGTAATAAACTCCTTCCTTTGGAATACCTTGAGAAGGTATTGAGGGTACTGAGCCATGGGGAAACGAGATCTGTATCATGTTTAGGAGAATGTGGTTAAATTAATAAATACTAATCATTTTTATTATCCATTATCTCCACTGATTCCATGACTCACTAATTTCAAAGCTGACAATGTTCAAGGTTGGGTTCACAAACTTCTTATCTTGGCAATTTGATTTGTCTTCAGTGTTGTCTACTTATTGGTTTCTTCACCCAAGTGTCTCACAAGAGATAGCCTTGTTGACTCCATACAATTTTCCCATAGGATTAAATACTGGTTTATGAAGATAAAAAATGATAGATAACTGCTCAAAGGCACATTTTGATGTATTGGTGAAATTTTAGAATGTGAATCATTTTACACAACATTTTTCCTCTCACAAACTTGTTTTCCTAGATGCACAATGACATTAGATTGAATACTAAAACTGCACTCAAACAAACATAATGTTAAAAGGTTTTTTTCTTTTTTAAATGGGGGAACCTTGAATTAAAAACTCAAGAACCTCTTAATACTATTTTTCTCTCCTAGATAATTATGCTTTCTGACTAGTGGTGGCACACCACCTTCGCCTCTATGTTAATACAAGTTCTCTTATGACAATGACATTTAGTTTGTTAAAATTGCTAATTCTAGCTGATTACACCTATCAATGGCTAAAAGTCACTCCCTTCAGCCATAAAAGCTGACACCTAATTCTTAGTCCTTCCTAATTTCCCAATCTGGAAATTCAGACAAATCAAAAGGCTGACAAATCTTTGAAAACCCCCTCCTTAGGAAAACAAGTATGAGAAATTTCATTTGCCAAAGTCAACATCTTTTATACAGATTGCAAACAAGTTAACTTTTGAACATCTTTCCCAAGTTGGCAATTTTGGTTCAAAAACTGCAATCTCACCTAGGGGTTAAAATTATTACATTTTATTCAAGGGAGATAATGTTAATATCAATTCATTTTCAAAATCGTAGTAAAACCAAAGGCATTAACATTCCCCATATCAAAAGAGTTCATAGACATGAAAAATGCTCTTATGAATGATATTGAGGGAAAAAAAACAAGAATAAAAGGGTTTTAAGTTTATAAGAAAATAATATGTCGAATATTCAGAGGCAAGAATCACAATATGAAACTTATTCACCTTATAGTTAGAGAAATATGGATCTACAGAAAACAAAGAGGGCATGGTCATGGAAATAAAGCATTAGAGTTTTAATACTCTTACCACTTTGGGTTTGGTTCAAAATTATGAGCCAATCTTCATAACTAATGATGAGTTGTGATTTTACAAGCTTCGTGCCTAAATGTTGACACCAAATACCTACTCAACAGTGTAATTCAAGTTGGTTGATTTATTGGTGAATCTGATTAATCACATAAAAACAAGCAATGTTGCAATTAGAAAGTGGTTAATATGGACTGATCATTGCCAAAATGGGATACCAAAGACCACATGGAGTTTAAACCCACTGAGTTTGGGAGTCTTTTGTGTAGCCAGCATCCAAACAACTTCTCCACAACCTCTTATCATGTTACTCACACTGCTTTGCCATTTGTACACAAACGAAGTCAAGTGTCATCCCTTCCCCTACAATAAGCTGGTTTCATGTATCTATCTACATGCGTTGACAAAGCATTCCAAAAGTTCCAAACATCCACACCATCATTCACTACATCCCCATTCCTGAAAGTGTCATGTAATTCCTAGTTAAGGAGCCAGACTGAAACAAATGGTTGCTATACAATTTGCACCCCTACTCCTTTCTGAATAGATCATATGTGTCATTCATCAATGTAGTTTTCTGTGAGTATTTGACAGATAGTAGTGCAGAGAAAGCAGAGCTGCTTGATGCTTTGATCTTCAGATCACTCTGAAGAATACAGACACATGATGACTATTTTCCTTTCCAGATTACTCGCCCAAGCCTCACATCAACAACAACATTTCCATCCATATTCCCAGCATCATGGACCTCCCTAATCTTGTTCCCTTCAATTCCTGATGTTGGTTTGACATCAGAAAGTGACAATTTTACCTGCTGGGAGTGCCGGGATGCATCAGCAGCTAGTAGTTGCATCAACGGCTGGGGTCCTTTCCACATCTTTTCTGCCCATTTGTGCAGTCGATCAGCTTCTGTGTCTCGATTTGGAGCCTTCGAAATTACATCAGCATAACGGGCTGAAATCCCAGACAAATTGCCATGTTAATTGTGATATGAAGCCTAACTCAACAAAAATAGACCAAGCATAACACTGAACCACCTAAATAATCTGCAGATGGAAAATCAAAGGACTCTTTTTGCTTCAGTATGGCAGGGCTAGGCTTGGTTGAAAATTACTGCAATGGCATGATTGGTGGCCAGCATTTACCTCTTGAAAGGGCCATTACATCACTGAGGTCAATCAGTTTTGCTGAATCTGCAAAGTACAGATCATCATTTAAGTCTTCATTACAGAAGATTGGCAATCAGATTGATTCACATAGCACTGCCAAAACCATGAACAGAAAAAAATTCCAACTGACAAACATTTCGATGGGATTGCTCAACCTTAAACTTCATAGCCTGCAAAGTCACCAATTTCAATGTGAACACTTTCGACAGATACATTACAGCAAACTGAAGAAAAGGTCAGTTGCTAGACTTTGGTGCATTTATACTAGATTTGAAATAAAGTTGTACCTGGGAGATCTAAAGAAGGGGTTCCTAACAAGTCCAAAGCACGCCGATACAAGCCCTACACACATGTTACACACATCAAGATTTAGATCAGCAGCTCTAGCCTGATATATATCTACACTAACCCATCCTTAACCAAACCTTTTCTGTTCAACTCTACTGTCAATTTAGATATAAAAGTGTCCCTGGACCTACCCTTATTTATGACTGCAGGCAACTGTGCTTCAGGGTCAGTTGGAACTTGGCACTGCACAACTAACCTCTGTAATGATGATATCACCAGTGCCTTTACTTCCTCTACATGCATAAACATCAGCCATGCAGGCAAGAATGATGCCCACCCGTGGATGCTTATCTCCTGATCAATAAGAGTCCCACAAATCCAGAGGAATTGGATTAACCCACAAACTCAAAATGCAAATCCTGCAATTATCCATACAATTTTCAGCTTCCCAAAAGTCCTCAAACTAAGAGTTCATAAAATGAGAATTCATAAATTGAGAATAACACCTCAAGAAGCATTTGCATCCAAGATAAGGTTCAGGCATAAGGTTTGCAAGGAGCTTGTAAGTGTATGAGCCTACATGAGAGTACTTGCTCACCATTTATATGCTCAGCCTGATTCAAAGCTTCTGTAAGCTTGGCCTCTGCCTGCTCAAAATCCCTGCCAGCAAGCCAATGGATACTCCCCTCTTTAGCCTCATGGCTTATCTGCAATCCATTTTCATTTACAATCATGCTCAGAAGCTTGTGGAGCTCCAAGCCAAGAAAATGTCACATTTACATCTGATTATTAGATCTGGGTGGGTGGTGCTGTACAGAGTCAATGATGAAACTATAATAGCTAGAAAACCCTTTGGTGTTGCCAAGCCTGTCTCATAAGCACATTGTGGAAAAGCAATGATGCGTACCCTAGATGTGAAGCAAGTTGCCCCAAACCAGCAAGAGCCCCAATGTGGACCTCTTCAGGAGCCATAGCCACTGAAGCTAATGTCAACTCAGAAGTTTCTTTTGTGTTGCTGATAACTGTGATGGCCCTTTCATAGAGGTCCTTGGCACGTGATAACTGACCACCCACATGAGCACATTGAGAAAAACTCAGAATGGCAGCAGCTGCATTGAAAATAACCCCACACCCAAGACACACAGAGAGGTTTGAAGAATGTGTAGCCAACCATACACAAGATCCTGATTGTTAAGAGTTTCTAAACCTCATATGTCACTGGAATCTTTATTAATATCAGATATGAGTAAACATCCATATTTCAAAGGACAGAGGACACCAAGCCATAAAAGTCACCACCAAAAACCCTTGCATGCACAGAGGAAAAACTACTGCCGATGCACATGTTGCATTCTCTTTACTTCAAAATCTAATATATAACTCTTTGGACAAATCATTGCCCATGGTGACCACCACCTGGCAAAAGATGGACATATTCAATCTGGCACTGTAATTTGCATGTTGAAGAGCTTTGAACTTGAAGAGTGAGGTGAAATACATACCTAATTCACCAGTGCCATGTGAATTGTCACCAATCCATGTTGGCAGGTCTTGGCCCAAAGGTGCCTCAGCTGCAGGAGAGAGGTTACTTTACACTAGGTTAATATCTGTTTTACAACCTCCGATTGAAGGTTCTTAACCAAAGATCGTGTCTTGAAACATCTATTCATATGGAGAAATTGCTTGTAATCTGAAAAACTATATTACTGGAGGGTGTTGATTAGCACTAACCAGCTCCACGTTGAGCACATACAAGGGAGCACAAGGCAGCTATTGCATTTGACCGAAACTCAAGCTCCTCAAATTGCAGTTTTGAAACTTGGTCCTTTGATGCTTTCACAAGCTGACCACAGCTATTTGCATAGCCCAACCCTGATTCTTCCTGACCCAACCATAAAAGGAGAGTATGAATTCCTCCAGTCACATTGCATGAACCAGACATGCCTATGTCAAGATGTGCATTGTTTTTGAGTTATCTCCTCTTCAGAAATTCTTTCCTCTTCCTTGACAAACCTTCCTCCAAATATAAATACCCAATTTTTTTGTTGCACAAAGGCCTCCTCTATTAGTTTTAGCAGACCTGGTGCAACCGCAGGCAAACTCCCACTAACGCTTCCAAAGCAGCCACTGCAGACAAGAACACTACTAATTATCCAACATGTCAAAATTCTTCACATCAAAGCAGGCAAAAGATTACATATGCAAGACCAATACCTGGGCACTCACTTCAGTAGATGTTCCCAAGAGTTGTCTACAATCCTTTCTGATACAAATGCAACTGTTCAAAGGTACTGAATGAGTAATAAATTCGCAACTGTGAGTAAACTTCACCTCAGACCTAAAGGAAGAACTGTGAACACAACTGTAGCATTGGATGAGCTGCCGATATGTATTTGCAAAATCAGGAGAATTCATATGTTCAGATCATATGAAACACAAGAGGCAGCAGTTTTATATGCCACAAGAACAGGAAGTATTGAACAGATTCATAAATTCCACCACATGTTCCACAGATTGATGCAGGAAACAATTCAAACAAAGAGCCATGAAGGAAGCAAAAATATGCAAGAAATTATGGCTGAATTGATTTGGCTACTGACCACGCACATCTAAAGATGCTCCATCAAGATCTGCAGCCTGTTGCAGTACATCAACAGCATCCAAAAGCTTGGCCCTGAATCCAAGAGATGAAAGTTGTTGTGAGCAGACAGTCAATCACACAGTGCACTTGAACTTGGATGCAAAAAGAGATCCAAATCACTCCTGTAAAGGGCAAAGAGTCCAAACCACAACCTGCACAAAGAGGAGAGACATTTCCACAACACTGTGTGATCTGATCAAAACCCTAAAAGAGACAGACAGAAAGCACAAAAAAGGGATAATCAAACTACTAAGAAACAAAAAATGATAATTGTGTGGTAGCAGCTTTGCATATCCTGAAACCATATGTATGCACACAAAGAGATCTGCAATGATGGAGCATGTCTTCAAAGAAAAAATTTCATTTGTATACCAGAGGGGAAAAAAATTGCCTCACACATCGCTATATTTTCCTCAAGGATTATTCTCTGCAAGAATTGAGAAGGAAATGTGCATGTATGGATTGCAAGGGAAATCGACGACTTACCTGTCAGCGTAAAACGAGGCCAGCTTCAGGAGAATGCGACCAGCTGCAGTGGCAGAAGCCGCACCATCTGCAAGTAAGATAGTCTTTCCCTGCTCCAACACTCGCACAGCTTCTCCATGCATGGCATCTGGATCCATTCGCACAGGAAATTCAAAACCTGATGTTCATTCATTCCACGACACAAAACCATCGTCGTCCACATATTGCCACATCCAAGACGAGGAAAAACAAAACAAGATTATCTTCTTTCAAGAAACATCATCATCGGTTTTACCTTGAGCTCTGCAAGTAACAGCATACTTGATCATCTGCGATGCAACCGATTCTCCATCAAACCTGGCTTTTGCACAATTGCTACCCGCGGCATACGTCCTTGTTGTAAACTGTCTGAAGAACGGCGGCGAATCTCCGCAAACGCTGTTGGACACCTCCTCCCGATCAAGAATTCTTCCTCCTCCGTAATAGCAACCTGTTTGCGACCAAATGCGGCTTCTTCTTCTCCAGTAGTGTGCATAATAGGTGAGCTCTGGAGAAACAGAAACAGAAACAGAAGGGGAGAAACTGACCAAGTAAATGAGTCGATGCAGAGCACTTCCGCGACAGATCCTGGCAGCTGCCATGTCCCTGCACGGACTTCCTGCCTTCGCGAGAGCGGTGCAAGAGGACGGGGAAGAAGGCAACGCAATGACCGCGGACGGGAAAAAGACAACAACCTCGACGGGAAGAATGGAAGGATCGTGGAAGGGAACGATTCATCCCTCCTGAGAATCGAGGTGCCCTCTTTTCATCCATGTAAGGAGTGGTTATGAAATCTTCTTCGTCCATGCAGCTAAGGCTTATGGAATCATATCGTGCCAATGAGAGAGCCTCAGGTGTATACCTTATGCTAACTAATATAGCACCTTGGCCGACTTTGGCATGAATTAAATTGCTTTTAGAAATGCTGAAATTTTCAAAAACTATTTTTCTCGAAGATTTTTTTTTGAAAGAAATGAAGAATATTTTGGAGTTTTTAAATGTATATAATATTTTTAATTGATTAACTATTCTGCAAACATGTGCTGAAACTGTCCCTTTACCACCATAGTAGGTGGTTGACCAAACAGACGTCTCAAAGGTTATGGATTGTAAACTCATGACTTGACAGCCCATCAATCAAACCATGAAGCAAGCAATTATGAAATCTTCATCCAAGCATTATTACCAGCTTCATTCCAGTACCTGCTAGGTAGGGATTTGAGTAAGACCAGTTTAATAGGATATATTAAACTCTCAATAGTATATATTACATACTTACCACATACCAGCTAAGAATCAGCCTTGGACCCTAATACCAGGATCCAATTCCCAGCTGGTAAGGACCAGCGTTGGCTGGATATTGATTTTTTTCCAATATCCATTATGTATTTGAATTATTTTATTTTTTTGCTTACAAATAGGTATCAAATATTAGGATTTTTTTTAATTTCTAAGACTTAACTGGTATAAGTTGTTGGGGTAACTAATCAATAAGGGTATCAATTATTTTTTTGCATAAAAACCACCTAGTATGCATAAGGGCCAGGTTTTGCAACAATCTATTACGAACCAAGCAAGTTCTATGTCTCGGACAGTTATTAAATATAAAATTATTTTTTAAAAAACATTTTTTTCTAGTCTGATTAAGCAATATTTCATTGAAGCACAATTCTTGTAGTCATTCACACATTGACAATTGCATACATTGTTCATTGATTAGGAAAAGCAAAAATACAATGTGATTACTTACTTCTCAAGTGGATGGGTTGGATGTTGAATCGGACATCAAAGCTTTCACAATCTTATCTCATTGCTACAATGATACATTACATTTTCTATAATTTTGAATTGAGAATTTAAAAAGGACATAGTCTCATGCATCATTAGAAATAGATAGTTAATTTGATTATTACATCTAGCCATTGAAGTCGACACAAATAGAATCTTAGTCAAAGCAAGCAAACTCCTAAAAAAAATTGAACAAAATGTTCATCAACCTTTATTCATCAAGCCAACTCGTGGTCAATGTTGAAACAACCTTCTACATCCAACATCACATCATTCTCCTCAATGATACCCACCTTTTCCATCAAGAATTCAATAATCAATTGCCCAATTCATTGGCAATTTGATCACGCATCAACCAACCATTTTTTCATTATCATTACAAGCTTATCCATGTTGTCAACTCCTAGCCTATAATGTCACAGGCTTGTTAACACTCCTAAAACATTGAAGATTCTTTTAGTTTCAATCTGGCACCCATGACTTTCAAGAACCTATCAAACCACAAAAAAATGTTGGGAAAGTAGGTTTCATGTGTCTTCCACCAACTCAAAGGCTATTGCATTTTTTGGTGTCATTTATAAATGGCCGAATAAAAACAATTCATTATTCATCAACCCTTGCAAAGTAACTTCATTTGATGTCATTACCCCAAAAATTGATTCATATTCATCATCACTTATTTGATGGTTTAATACCACCATCAATGTCAAGATTTAAAAACTGAAAAAAAATCACCAACAATGGCATCAAATTCTTCTCCTTGTATATTGCCACAATCTGTATAATTATGGCCCTTTCAATAAATGTTTTCAAAACATTTAAAGATTTGAACCACGAGTCCAATATCAATGCAAGCATGTTGCAAACCTTGGTAGCATCATAAATAGATGTAAATGCCACCAATGGTGCAAGGACTACCTTGATTTCTACCATCATACAAATGCACAAAACCCCCAATTCACACTCAAAATGCCTTGCACAAAATTGAAGGAAATAATCTCATATCGTTAATCTCATATCATTCCATCTCATTATACACAAACACATTTATTGAAAGTGTACCATTTAAAGCATCAAAAAATAATCAGTATCCTTGAGTTTGATTGAAAACACATTCTCTCACAACAAGAAACATGGTTTCAATAACCATCTTGCAAATTGCCTAAGTGCTTGCATTCAGCACACGACCTTGAAACTTTTCAATTTTTTACCTCCCATAACATAAATTTATGGCATCTTAATATTCCAAGTATTTTGGGAACAAAATCACCTTATTAAAACAAACATGGTTTTCATAAGTGTTTTTAGCTTTCAATGGGAGAGCCCAACATCAACACATTCCTCTTGCTTTCTTTTGTCAAACTTCTTAGTCCATGTGATTGTTTTTTGTAGCATAAATTGTGGCCTTCAAATTGACCTCACGAAAACCAACACAACCATTAATATCATTATAAGCATATTGACATGTATGTTTTGCTAAAAACATGGTCAAAACATGAATCCTACCAAAAAACCAAAAATGCTTTAAAATGTAATTAACAATAGAAGGAAAATTTTGTGCAAGGGTCGACAAATTGTCACCCTCATCCATAAAGAATCAATTTTTCTAACAAATTGTAAAAAGACAAGAAATCCTTGACTTGCATTACCATTATAACTCACGTTGTATCAATAGTTTCAAAAAGTCCCATTACCACATGGCAAGGTAACCATTATGAATTCATAAAATTAATCACTAAGGCAAATGTATAGTGTTTAGATCTGAACATTCACAAGTCAAAAGATGTTATTATAACACAAGAATCCAAAGCTAGAATCACATATTATTCCATGGTTCTAAGACCAATGAAGGGATGGCAAATTGAACAATTTGTTTCTAGTTTGGAAAGACAACTTAAGGATTTTGACCCACGATGAAGTGCCTCAACCACTCACTTTCCACTATAAAAATGGACACACATGTTTTGGAAACAATTAACGACATTCTTTTTGAATATCAATTCTTATACATCTTCTTTCTTTTAAGGATTTGGTGATCCAAAATGATTTGTAATGGCCCCATAACCAACATTAGACCTTTTCTTGGATTTTTCTAGTTATTACTCCTTATTATCAAAGGTTAAATTTTTTTCAACATATGCTAAGCAAATGGATGTTTAGTCAAATTGTGTTTTTTCATAACAATAATAAAAATAATACCATGTTGTCCGTTGCATCAAATCATATCTTTTCCATTTTTTAATGGTACTACCATAATTACAAATCTAAAAAACAAAGTGGCAAACAACACAACACATGGTTTGAGGTGTAATACGATAAGGATTAGTAATGTCATTCACCACAAAAAAATGTCAAGGGAAAGACAAATTGTGGTGAAGGGTTGATGTTGGCTTGTTCAAGGTATATTGAACTTTTAATATTTCACATGTAATTTTTACTTTTGCATCTATTGCTTGGGATTTCAATGCTTTCAAAAGCATTGCTAATCCACTTGGCATTGAAATTGAATCAACCACTAGCCTTGAAACCTCAATTAAATTCCACATTTCCAAGTTAGCAACATCATCATAAAGTTGTTGCAAGTCTTCATTCAAGTTGAACATTTTCATTTCTACCATTTGCCTTTAACTTTGTGGGAAAAAAATAATGAACTTTAAAATTGATTAGGAGCTTGTTATTGATTACAAATAAAAATTACAAATATAACAAGTTGCTATCATTTTGGATGCAATGGGACTTGGTAAGGATCGTACAACAATTTGGTATTAAAATTCTCACCTAAAGAATCAAAATTCAAGACCCTAATGCAAACTAGGGTTTTGAAACATTCAAGCACAAATAATAGGTGTCAAAGCAACAATAAGGTTTTGGTTGTTGGCCTTTCAACTTTAAGCATGTAAAGAAAAATATTGGTGGTGATTCATAAAAGAAATAAACCTTGACCTTTAAGCAAATAGTGAAAGCTCATGAGACAATGAACTTTATAAGGTGTTTTAAATGATAGAGCTTTAAAACATAATTTTAAACAAACCTTGGAATTAAAGGATAGAGATTTAAAACTAAGCTTGGAATTAAAGGACAAAACTTTTTTTTTAAACTATAAAGCAAAGCTTTAAAACAAGGCTTGGAATTAAAGGACAAAACGTTTTTCTTAAACTCTAAAACAAGGCTTGCAATTAAAGGACAAAACTTTAAAATAGAAATTGTAAAACCAAAAAGGCGAGACAAAGTTTTCAAACAAAAAGTTTGAACCTCCTTGCAATCAAACAACTTCATGAACTTAGTCACATTAGAAAAGGCTACTTAGGACTCATATGACACACAAACATTGATGTAAAGGAGACAACTTACTTAAATTTTGTAGAAATCAACTCAATGTTTTAGAAATGTTGACAAAAGAGTGCATCGAAACCAAATCTCACATTCCTAGTGTAGTTCCTCAATTCCAACTTTGATCAATCCATTACAAAAATCAATTGATGTTCATAGGAAAGCACAAAATTGCAACTAACAATTACAAAGATTTTTAAATCTCTGTATAGTTTGAAGGAATCCATCCTAAGTTTTAACGAAAAAACAAAACAGGCCATGTAGTTGAAAGCCAAAGTGAAAGGTGATGGAAACATCAAATGACTCAAGGTTATGATTTTAAGTTTCGGGCAAAAAATGAAAACATAAATGGCTGAAAAACATTGGATGAAAATGAATAAATTAAGATGATAAAAGAGGATGATAAAAAAATAAACCTAGGTGAATGAGAGAGGTCCACACATGGGTCAAGGTAAGGTATTGACTTTTCGAAAAAGTGATACCCTACCAATTGGGTATTCAAGGGTATCATAAATCCTAATATTTAGCCAAACAAGTTTTGTATTAAGTACCTTGTGTAAATAGAACTCGCAGGTAGTCTATCTGGAACACATACCTAGAACCGGGTTGATACCCAAGTTGCTATTCAATATCCAGCCAAAATTGGTAAGAACTCTAGATGTATGGATGTGTGTTGCATGTTCACCACATGTAGTTCTTTCCCGTCATACCAACTAGTAGTGAAAATCTCCAAGTGTGTGGCAGTGATTTACATGTTCAACGGATTTAATTTCATTTGGGACCAAGTATGAGTTCATACTTTTTGATGGGAACTTCATGTTCACCAAGCAGTTAGTTTTCACATGTTCTCTCACATTTAAAGGAATATTCACCAGGTGTTATGAACAGGGAGGTCATCATTTGTTGGGAACTTCATGCAACATTTTGTAAGTTCAAGTGGTTGCTAGTAACTTGCATTCCCTACCTGCTTCCACACTTCCAAATGTGGTTACCTAGGCAGGAAAGTAAGTAGGCTGATAAGTTACAGAGGTAACCTATTAGCCTACCCAGCCAACCCTCCTACTTTCACTCACACTACCTATGTCACTACCTGTGATGCGAGGAAGTATCATAGGTAAGTAGGTAGAGAATGGAAGTGGTTACTATGGAATTAGGTGAGGCACTTGGTGGCTACTACGCTGGTAGATACATGTGGATGGTTAGTACATAGCTACTGATCATGACTAGTTTCAGGACAGAAATACAAGAGAAATGTGTTTCCTGTTCACATACCATCCATCAATCCTGCATGGTGCACCGGTGGGTCCTGGTTCACTCTGGCCCAAATAATCCCATATTCACTTCATGCACAATGGTTTTATTCACCACCCAAAAGAGCCTGTATTCTGCAAAGGTATAATTCAGCCACTCCAGCACTCATCTGCTAGATTGATATACCATTTTCCACATACATGGTAAGAGTACATTAGTATAAACCACCACACTTCCCCCATTCCAAGATACTTCACACTTTGAAATGTGCTCAAAATGAGAATGGTCCAAAGTGTTTCAATTCTTTATTATTGAGTCAAAAAAAAATTTAATCAAATCACAAGCTGCATACAAAGCAACACAAGAAGGCCCAAGGAGATGTATAAATTCTCCCAAGCTTTTTTTGTGTTTATGAGAGGGCCTAAAATATGTTGGATTTATGAGCGGTGGTGGGTGGGTCACTAGAAATGCCAGTGGATTGACCAAGTTGCAAAAGAGCAGGGACCAGACTTTGATTGGACGAGCATAGCCAACTTCAGCATTTAATCATTGCCACTGAAACCACATACAGTTTGTAACACTCCCTTTCGGGGTTGGGGAGACAGATCGATTACTGACCTGCAAATCGTCAATGAGGAAATGGGCACCATCCTTCCTCTCGTTCCAAGAGCTTTCCTTTCCTTACCCCATCACAATGCTCAAGAGATGGCTATAACTCCAGAACAGAAAGAGGAGTCAGATCTTCTGATGTTCAGACTGCAAGAGTTTCCACCCAATTTTTGCAGTTTTGTACAAAACCTGCTTCCTGCACTTGCAAATATTTTGATCTGTCTGAACAAATGAGCCTGGGCATTCCTTAGAAGATCAGAATTGGATGAAATGCACTGAATCCTTGCAAAGGATCAACTTTCATCCATCATTCTGCTCTTGCCCCCACTTCCAGCCTTCATCCCTGCCATCATCTCCAATGAGGATTTTGGGCACAGAAGATAATCTAGCATGCTGAAGTCTTCATTTCTGTAAAGGAATGTGAAATGTATGGGACTTCACAAACCACACTGGCAGTGACTCTATGTTCATGCCTTGAATATTTTTATCCAACAAAACAATTGATGACAGATGCTTGCTCCCTGCAGATTTCCAAAGAGTCAATTTGTGATCATCCCAACCTTGAAATAAAAGAGGCAGCTTTCCAAATGCTCCAATAAACTGCCTGTCAAATTCACCATACCATACTGAAAAGGATTGTGGCAGCACCTTCTCCACAACAAAAAGAGATGAAAGATTTGATTGCCCATCTGCAGAAAACAAAGAATCCTCTCACTCACGAAAGACTGGAGCTGCTTCGAGCATGTACTGTTGGTGGATGCCTTTGACGGAGGTGTTCTTTCGAGAGGCTTGCACCTCCATTGAGATTCTGGTTAGTTGGAATGTCACCTGTCACAGGAGTGATTGGTGACCTTGAATTGCAACCCAATGCTTTGGAAAGAGTGTTGAGGGGACCCTTTCCTCGATGAAGCTTCTCAATCTCATGCCTCATAGTGTTGCACTCACGTTCTAGCTGGCTCACTCGGCTCAGCATCCTGTCCATATTCCCCTTGAGCACTTGATTTTCATGAACTACATTTACCCATCCATCTCCACCTCGCATTCCTGCCTGAGTTGCACCCCCAGCTTCACCGAGAGTGCTTGGTCTCACTTGTTGACCTGAGGGACCCAGATTATCTGACACAAGGAAAGAACCAGCTATGGCAGTCCGCAGCTGGAGCTGTTCAAAGAAAAGAACCTGCACAACAACACGTAATGGAAGCCTCTCATTCTGGGCTGCATGTGTGCAAGCCTCCAAGGACAGCTTCTGACAATCCATTATCTTGCAAACCCGCTCCCTTTCTGCCTCAGAAAGCCAAGGATGTGCCTTCAGGAAAATGTCAACTGCTCTATACAATCCATCATCATGACGCCTGGAGTAGTCAGGCAGCGCCTCTGCTAATGCCTGGAATTTCGCAGGTTTTAGATTGACATCTGGTGCAACCTCTGCAAGGTAAGCATCAAGCAGCTTGGCAACCATCATGATGGGACTCAGAGATGGTGATCCGAGGAGAGGACCTTCTTCATCTGATCCGGGTGGTGAATTCTGATCCAAAAGCAGAAAGTGATCCAAAATCCGCTGTACAACATCAATATCATAGAGCGTTTCTTCAATATATGAGTAGTTCGGTATCAGCAATTCATCAAGCATTGCTTGCTCCAACTGCATCCCTATCCTTCTCTCCAAGTTACTCTTACACCTTGCATTTGCATTCAAGATCATTGCAGTACGCAGCAATCCAAACAGGAAGCATGTTGATACAACTCCCTTCATTGACGGCAATCGAGCTTCAATTGTTTCCAACATGATTCGCTGATCATCCTCGGCAGGAGCGACGGTTGCAGGCACAAGAGGACCATGTGTACAGGCATCGCGACCACTATGCCGCCTGTGCAGGCCTGGCAACGATTTCTTTGCATAATGCACAAGAGCTCCAGCAATGCTCTCAGGTCTTGTTCCTCTAGCTTCCAGACCAGCAATCACTCTTTCAAGAAGTGGCAAGCTTAGAGTGGAAAGATCATCGTACCACCAATCTGTTCGAATTGCACGAGCACGAGCACCAGTGCTGATCCCATTCCATAGCACACTCCCACCAGGGCTTTGCAGCAAGCTGTGATGTTCAGGAATGGGCCAACCAACCAAGGAAGGATCAGTACATGCTTTAACACAAACAGAATGGATGAGCTTCTCTACTATTCCCAGCTCCTCCACCTGTGGCATTGATGAGGAACAGCTCTCAAGGGCTCGCACAGAGTCTGGCCAACTCCGAAGAACCACTTGCTGGAGAAAAGCTTCTGTTTTCGCAATTAGGTTTCCATCTCCAAACTCCTCGGTCATCTCCAAATACTCAGCCACGCATCGCAGAGCCACAACATTTGTTGCAGTCAATTCCACCTTCACTTGGTAACAGAACTTGGCTGCAAGCTCAAAAGCTTCGGCACCTCCAGGGATGTCACCGAGCTGAATCTGACATCCAGATGACTCTTCATTGTCGTCCTCCTCTGACATCTCCTCCACCAGCTTTGCCAATCTGCCACTCCTTGACACCAAAGGAAACTTGTGGAGATGAAATGTCATCTGTTCCACTTTGATCTTGATGTCACTCGCAAGCCCTGATGTGCAAAACCAAGCTTGCCCTCTTCTTTGAAAAGCTTCAGGTTTCGATCCCAGCTTCATGGACCCCATCATCAAAGGCAGGCAGGCAAGCTCCCTCCCAGTTCTCCCACTTTTGCTGCTTCCTCAACTTCACCCAATTCTCCAAGGACTCAACTTTGGCCAAATTCTTGCAGCACCCATTTCTTCTCCCCCCCCTGCTGCTCTCTTTCTTTCTGTGTTTCCAGATTACCTACTCAACCTTGTCGCCTCCCACCACCCACCTCCGAATGCTGTAGCGTACGTCGACAAACACGGAAGCTTTGCTCTGTTAGTGGCATTCTGGAGGGCTTCTTCTTTGTCGTCTTCTTCACTACAGTGTGGAGGTTTTGGGGTCTTTACTACGTGCAAATCCAACAACGGTGAGCACCCAAAAGCACAGGAGGCACAGAAAGAAATTAGGTCGAAGCAATAGCACCCATGAGAACCAAAGATAGAAGCAGCTCCATGGAAGCTCAAAGATGGAAGATCAAAAATGATGAAACCAGAGCAGCGACAAAGCACAGCTTTCTTCTCTCAACAACACCATCATCATCATCATCATCATCATCATCATTGCTGGAAACAAAGCTCCGTTCTGTAGCTATAGCCATCAAAGCTGCTGCTCCTCGTCCTTCTCTCTCTCTCCCCCCCAGCTGTAGTAGTCTGCTGAATCAGAATCCTCCATAGAAGAAAACTCAGCAGCTCAGGAAACATCGCCCCACAGCCCAGAAGTTGTTGCAATATTGTCTCTTGAGATTTATTTGAACGCCCGAAGTACCACACTTACGCGAGATTTGCGATATATCTATAAAGGAAAGCTTAGCTTCTTCCCCCCCGCCCGCCCCTTAAAAAAAAGAGTCGAAGAGAATCCGAGCACAAAAGAGGAAACAACCCACCCTTCTGCGAAAACCTTTTTTTTCTTCTTTTCCTTCCCGAATTTCTCACTCAACCCATATACTTTCCCGAATCTGCTGCTGCTGCAACTCTGCGACGAAACCTTTGACCTTTTCGGGTGCTGACGCCATTTGTCGTCTCTCGCTATTATTCAACCAACAAAAAGTTCAAAGCCGGAAACTCACCAAAACCCACAACTGTAGCGAAAAACAAGCACCCACCCAAACAAAAAAAAAAACACCCAGAGCTAGTACAAAAAAACAAAAAGCAAAAAACGAAGAAGAAGAAGAAGAAGATGGGAGGCGGCAGCAATACCTTTTGTAGGAAGAGAAAGAGGAAGGGGAGAAGGAGCGGGACCACAACCCACAACCAGCAATGCAAAAGTTGTCTTTTTTCTTTCTCTCTCTCTCACAGGGGCACACTATTCGTGTGGGAAAAACAATCCTAGAAAGAAAAGGAGAGGAGTAGGAGCCGCAGTCTGCGAATGACTAATAGAAACACGCGAGTACATCAAGTGGAAATAATGCTTCGGATCTAACAAATCGCAGTGGGACCTAGCATTGCGGGAATTGTGGCAGGGAAGAAGATGAGTGAAGCTGCAGAGAGAGAAACAAAAGCTATTGATCTTAAAGAAGAAGAAGAAGAAGAAGATATTGTTGGAGAAGAAGGGAAGACTAATTGCTGGTGGGATGCAACAACAACAATGCTGCGAGAGTGTGCTGCGACAGTAGAGTGGTGATCAGCAGCAGCAGCATCTGCAAGTGCAACAACACACACACCCACTGACCCACCCGAAGCAGCATCATCGCCAAAACAGCACAGCAAAATCTGTCACGCTAACTTTAGCCTCCCTTTTTGCACCTCCGCTAAAACTGATTGCTGCTAGAGTCTTCTCTGCCACCAAAATCGGAGCCTCTCTGCCTGTTTGGGCATGGGAAAAAAATCGGACCCCCCGCCCCGCCCCGCCCCCACCCCACCCCACCCCACCCCGCAAACACCCAAGAGTGCGATTTTTCTTTTCTGGAATTTTGAAACTAAGGTTTTTTAATCTCTCTTATTCAGGAATAACTAGTGTCGCCTGTGCGCTTTGGCTCAAGTGTGAACTCAAAAATTAACTCTAGTTATGATTTTGTTGAATTTTGATTGAGTTTTCATGGAGAGAAATTACTCAAAATTCCATATCTCCCACACCTTTGGTAAATATGTAATTGCATCCATTAAACCCGTTGAGGACTTTTCCACTATATCAAGAGGGAACCCCAATTTCCTTTTTTTTAATTACTTTCTTCATTTTTAGTGACAATATTGTGTAATATTCAATAATTCTTGCACCATAAGTTTTAAATATTGCAAAACTGCCTTGGTCATGGATGAGGGCTTTCTTACTTACTTACTTACAATTTAGCGTCATTAAGTGGGCCAAACCCGTGACAATGGAGGCCATCGTTTGGGAGATCTCAATAAATAAGTACCCCCAGTTTATAATGGGGGTATTAGCCTAGGCCAAAAATGGTGACAAACAGTTTTGGAAATAGAAATTTCATGATGCGAATGGGAAGGCTCAGCATGCACTCAAAGTTCCTTGAATTTTTTTCTTTCAAGTTTGGGTTGGGGAGCGAGGGGAGGAGGATTTTTTTCATTTTCCCTTTGTTCCTCTCAAGTTCTCAATGAGTTCCCATCAGGTTCTCAATGTGTTCCCCATGGGTGTTCCCAATAGCACCTCGCTTTAATCACATATGTTTTGCCCAAAGTCCTCCCCTTCTCACCCATATAGGCGGGCCAAAGGGAGAGGCACTCCATCTTCGCATGGAATCTTCCATTTTGGGGAGCCTCTTTAGTTTCAACTTTTTTGTGATGGGCCAATCAAATTGGCTCATTGCAAATAAAAAATAAAAAAGTTGGTCTTGTGAGGCACCCCCAGCTAATTAATATGAAACAGAAATAAGTACCCCAAAATAATAGGTAGGGTTTTCTTAGGAAGGGCAAACAAACTGTAGATCTATATCTGATTGAAATCTCTACTTATTTCTTGTTGGGGGTGTCACCTTTAAACGTCAAGATGTACCTAAATTGTTGAATGTTAAAGATAGACAACCAGACCCTTAGGTCAAAAGAGAAAACACTAAACCAAAACCCTATACCCAAAATATAACTATAAATTCATGATCATCCTCACACCCAGAACTAGTAGGCCCCCGGCTTGTTCACTTGTCAAATGTCATAAAGTCACCAATCTCAATGTTATTCCGATTGAAGTGGCTTTATTTCAGAATTTTTAGGGATTGTGTTAAATTCATAACATTTGCTTTGTTGGCCTGAAAACTATTAAGTGAAAAAGATACACACTGACTTGTCAAGGGCTCTTCAACATAACCTAAACAGGAGCCCTACAATTTGCAAGGGTTATGGTCCACTCACACATCCAAATAAAACAAACAAATACCTATCTTAAGGTATGGATGTACCATTAAAGTCTTTGTTAAAATTGTAGGTAGTGTGGTGCACTTATACCTATTCATATATTTTGAAACATCAAAATTGAGATTTTATCAATTTTTTTGTGAAAAATGCATACTGTTTCTGACACTCTTGAGAGAAGGCATGAATGTTGCTACGTTGCACACATCATTATTAGAAAGTTGAAGCTTGGTTTTTCTGTCCTCTCTTTTTATGTTTTTCTAGTTGCTAATTAAATTATTGGGCATGATGTGCAAGCGTGTGTGGATTATCCATGCTCATCTGAACTAGCCCTTGGGTGGAATGGAAAGTGTGCAAAAGGATAACCCCTCTTGGCCATGGACGGGGCCAAGGATGACTGGACATATTTATTGTAAAATCGTTGAGGAATGTGATCTCAATTTCATCACACGATTGTAACAAAACTAAAAAGGTTTAATTTTGCAATTTGAGAGCTTCTGACCATGAGACTTGAGTACTCACTTCTAAATTGCCCAACAACACACAAACCTCAGATGCCCAACCATCCGTTTCCCCCCCCCCTCCAGGGAAGGGAAGCAGAAATTGCGACCAGCGCATTTAATAGTGATCACCCAATCTATTTTCTCCTCCCCTCCTGCACTCTACCCTCATCAACTCAACATAAGCAATAAATGATGCACTTAGGGTTCAAACTTCAATCCCTGCTGAGAAAGACAAAACACCCAAACGTGTAGAGGCCTAAGCACGCTTTGTGTAAAGTTATAACTTTTATGAGTCATAATGTCACACAATAGAATGGGGAAGATTTTTTTCAATCATTTGAAAACTAACCCTCATGCTTCACCAATTTACATAATCTAGTTTTATCACATTTTCATGGCCAACATGCCCATTCATAGAATCCTGCTTTCTCTGATACTAATCATTTTTGAAAGGGGATGTTGAGTGTAGGCTAAAGCCACAGTGTGGGGGCATTCCCAAAGTCAGGGGCTTAGGACGATGCAGTAGTTGGATGCCTTTTGGGAATGTCTCATACCCAAGCCAAATGGGCTTTACCCATACCAAAGCCTCAGGTGAAACTAAACAGATGCAGATCGTGAGGCCTATGCGAGAGACTTGGTCTTACACCTACTCCTTAAGAGTGGGATGGATCTTACATTTTAAAAATAGGCATAATATTTTAGGGCCCCTTTAGACTGTGGTCCAGGGATCAAAAGCCCAGGGACCAATTTGAAGTAAATTTAACCCTTATTCACATTTTTTTAAAAAGTTTTTCCTAAGGTAGGATGAGTGTGTCTAAAGGCTTGGGGTTGAATTCAAGGATCCAATATCAAAAATATGTGATTGACATATGAGAGGACTAGGTTTTTTTTTTTCCTTACTTTTTTAAATTCTTACTACACAAATGGATGGACATAGACATAAAATATCACAACTACCTTTTTTTTCTTGATGAATGTGAATCAATTTAAGCATCTCTTATAAATTCAACTCTCCTTTCACTTGTGAAAATTGACCTTTCAACCTTTCACTTTTTGTCTCACCTTTTGATTTACCTTCATTTTGTGCCCTTTGAAAAATTGAAAATGCACTCCTTTTTGCAATCACCTCGTGAAGATTCACAAAATTGTTCATGTCAATCCTAAAATTAGTCAAAAATGAAGGAGCTGCAACAATATTTTCAATTCATAGCATGTCTTTCATTGTCACAAAATTTGAGCAGAGTGAAGAAAAAAAAAACAAAGAAATGAACAACCTTGGACCCTAGTTTACACTTCCAAATCATGAGCTCTCCTTTAAACTTTTTTTTTGGTCCAGAAAAAATGATTTTCTCTCCCAAATGATGCCATGTAAACTAAATCACAATTTCAATTGTCTTGGTCCTGGACCCTTGTCTAAAACCCTTAGGACCAAATTAAAGCTATTGATCTATAGGAATGCTTCATTTCATTGGACCCTGCTCCTTAAACCCTTGTCTAAAGTGAGCCTTAATATCCTCGTCTTTTTTAAGAATGATATCCATGGATATATGATGCCCTCCAAGTACAGCACTGAATACAGTCCCTTGCTTTAGGTAGTTTTGAAGACTTGGCTTCTCATTTAGAGCAAAAGCAAATGAAGAGAGAGAGAGAAAGGTAAGTTTGGCAGGAGACGCATACTAAATAAAAGCCCCCAATTCACTTAATTAATACCTATGCACATTAACACAAGTCAAATGAAACTGTAATTAGAACCTACCTAACCCTAATTTGAGCGCTAATAAATTTATGGTAGCTTTAAATTGGTCATCAAGGGTCAGCAGGATGGGAAAGGATTGCTGCAACAAATGATGCTGACACGTGTCAGATGATTGAAGGCCACCTAGGACTTGAAAACACATTATTATAATATAAAGTTTGGGCCAGCTGGCAGTTGTGTCAGCTAACAGCTTCATGTAGTCAGCCACTGGAGTCAGGTAAAAACCACAATTATAACTTGGTAAAACATTAGTAATATCCTAGACTTGGTACGTTTACTCATGGATTTTAGTAACACTAGTTGTTGTGACCATTTCCATAATTCAATCAATTTATTGGGATTTCAGCCCAATCAGGTTTCGTCTTTTCAATGGAGATCTGACATCTTCCAGCTGTCAATTACTTAACTTTTTCATTATCCTCAAAATAGCATAACCTACAAGAGTCACAGGTTCTTGAGCTTACGATTGGCCCTCCTTCTGTTGCTCACTCTGCATAACCTCTCCCTCTTTTTTCTCTTTTTTCTTGGGTACTTCATCTGGACAGACCTAGGTTGTGAGTTGTCATCCATTGAGGGAAGGCTTGCATGTTATGTTTTGGGTTTGGTTACGAATTTTTTCATCCTTGGAGAAGGGGGTTACTGTAACCCTGTAGGCTACGTCTGGTAACCGGATCGAGCATGCCGGTTACCATGAATTGTCCGGTGTGCCTCAACAACTATGTGTTAACTGTTAACCGTAACTTCCACACTCTTGCAGGTCACCTAGTCTACAATTGTCTCCCTAAAGCCTAATTGTAGCCCCCGAAAGGTTTTTTTTTACAGTTGCAGTTTATGGTTTATGATTACAAATTCTATGAATATGGGAGCCAGTGGATGTTTTTTGGCGAAATTTTGCAACCTGGCAACAAAGAAAGTATAAGTATAAAGGATTTTTTTGGACAACAATGGCTCAACATCGCCACATTACGAGGATTTTTTTTGAAATGGCCATATTTAAACAATAGGTTTGTAGCATGTCGCCAAAGTATTGTCGCCGTGATTCATAAACTTTTCTACCAGACATGTAGCCAAATTTGGCTAAGTCCTCTTGTGGATGATCTGGCAACCCATCTACCTCACAAATTTGGAAACAAGAAATCACTAATGGGATTCATGAGAATCAGCTGGTTTTTGTCAATTTTTCTGATATAAAATTTTTTGGCGAATTCTTCTGGCCAACAAAATAGCAAAATTAGTCAAATTTACATTCAAAAACAAAATTCTCCCAAATTCTCATAATTTTAGACCAAAAAACACTGATGGAAATATTCCCCCATATAAATAACCTTTGAGAAAAAACTCAAAACACACTCTAATTGAGAAAAGAAATTTGTATGGAGCATTTTGGTTTGTCAGGAAATCAAACCCTAGAATAAGCTTTGTAAGGAGTGTGTGTGGGGATGGGCATTCTGCAGCTGTGATTGAATAATTTCTGTTGCTGAAATTTTGTACCCAATTCTTGGAAATGAAGAGACATAGAGATGGGATTGAGCAATTCTTTTGCTGCAATTTTGCTTAAATTCATGGACATGGAGAGACAGGGACAGAGAGATTTGTAATTTGGAGCCGGGATTGAGGTTTGCTGCTGGATTTGCGGTTTGGCGCTGGGATTATTTAGATTCTGATTGCTCCTTTTTTGTGTGAATCCTTGACGTGCAGAGAGATTTGAAAGCTTGAGTTCTGTTGAAATCTCTCTAATCTGAGCACCCTCTTTAGAAGGTTTTTTGATTTTGGTGCCATTCGCTTGCTTGATTGCTTGTTTGCTTGCTTGCTTGCTTTTTTGCTTGATGGCAATTGGATTGCATGCCGAAACTTTGCTTTCTGCATTTGGAAACGTGTGTGCAGCATGAAGGCGTACACCTTCTCTTTGACAAGATGCAAAACTATGCTGTCAAGGGCTCTCAAGGTGAGCTCAGATGTTCCGAGGTCTTTGCCAAGCAAATCTCTCAAGAAACAAATGGAGCACATGGGGTTTCTGACATAGCCTAAGATCACTTCGCTATGCACTGCACTGCACTGCTCTGCTCTGCACTTGTCGCATAATCTGCCAAAAGAAGAAGATGATGATGATGATGAAGAAAACTCGTTGTCTGGCTTCTCCTTCTTCTTGCCTCAATCCGCAAATCTCTCTTACGCCTTCTCTGCCACCGAAAGCTACTCTGGATTGTGTGCTCAACGCTTTCCATCTCTTGCATGCATCACAAGGAAGAAGTCTTGCACTTCTTCTTCTTCTTCTTCTCAAGGTGCTCAGTACTGAAGATTCTTGCGCTTGCAGTTTCGGGGGCCGTGCAAATGTGAGCGCAACAGCTGAAGAATTTTGCGTTTTTGTGGGGTTTGAGTCTCATTGTGGAGGGAGGAGGAGAACAACAAACCCGGCACACAAGGATGGCGAGAGTGTTGAGATTGTGTTGTGGAACTCTGGTAACCGTCATGGCACTGTACGTCGCAGCTTGCTTTGCTCTTTTCCCTCTTCTTACGCGACAGCCGCGGCCTCGAATTATCCTCGCTGACGATGATCCGATCCTTGCGAGCTTCTTCGACTCTGGTCCTTCTTGCGCGAAATCAGATGCCGTTGTAAGCTCGGCGGGTAAGTCCTTTGATTCTGAGGCTGGGAAGAAAGAAAGACAACATCCTCCGATGTTTCATTCATTCTCAGTGTACTGTGCTCCTATTGTCCTGATCCCGTTTCCTGTGGGAAACTGTCTCTCTTGTCTCTCAATAGAGAGTTGTGGAGTATACATTACTCAGGGAGTGACTCGTTGTTATCAGCTTGTATGTAGCTTGAAGAAAGCTGTGAGGAAGTCTTCTGCTTGTACATAGCTCGAAGAAAGCTGTGAAGATTTTTTTCTGCTTGTACATAGCTTGAAGAAAACTGTGAAGAATTATTTTCTGCTTGTATGTATAGCTTGAAGAAAGCTGTGAAGAATTTTTTTCTGCTTGTATGTAGCTTGAAGAAAGCTGTGAAGATTTTTTCTGCTTGCCTGGTAATGAAACGGAAGCAGATGCAATCCAATTGTTGAAAGTGTGATTCAGTGAAGTTGTGACATTCATACTCAAGTTTCCTGTTTTTTGTTGGAATTGCACTTTGAGCAGTATGGTGCAAAGTTGTTATCAATTGGAGACAATACCTACAGATTTCTGTGTTTGGTGTAATTGTTGGTTTTGTTGATTTTGGTTTATGTTGTCATTTTGTGGATCACTTGAACTGCTCATTATATAGCTAATGTTGTGTGCAAGCTTTGTGTTGCAGAGACCTGTAAAACTGCAGACAAAGATTTCTTCTTTGGATTGGCCACAGCACCTGCTCATGTGGAAGATGACTTGAACGATTCATGGCTAGAATTTGCAAAAGGACATGATGATGTTAAGCCGGTGATTATTGTCTTTTCTCCCATCAAATGCAGTTATGCTTGCACACCTACTTGGTCCGGTACTTGTGTAACAGTATTTTGTTCAGTAATTCTTGGCTGCCCATGGTGAAGAGCATGTCCTCATTGATGTTCACAGGCAAGGTGAATGGTGGGAAGTGCAGGTCAGATCTTGGCACAATATTCCAATTCCAGAGGAACGCTTACGTTTTTGGACAGACCCCAAAGTAGAGATAGAGTTGGCAAGACAGGCAGGGTCAACAGTTTTCCGCCTGGGAGTTGATTGGGGTCGGATTGTTCCTGAAGAGCCTCTAAATGGCATAAGTGAAGTGGTATGTGCCAATCTTCATTTCTATCTCTTCCCACACCTGTAGAGCACAGACCTCAACACACATGAGGATTAAAGCTTTGAGTAAAACCTCTGTAATAACCTCTGATGTTTCTTTTGTGAAGCACTGTTGGGGGACTTTGGGGTGTGAGAAAGCTGGATAATGAGGCAGTGGAGCACTACAAATCAATCCTAAAAATGGTGCATAACCATGACATGCGGGTGATGCTTACACTTTTTCATCACTCCTTACCAAAGTGGGCCTTACTTTATGGGGGCTGGATAGATCCCCGCACTGTTTCCTACTTTGCAGACTTTGCCAGGTCAGTGAGATTTGCATCTCTTTTTCTTCTTTTTCCCCATTCTGATAGCTTTCATAGGCTATGCACATGCTGAACTCAACAACATGATTTGCTATTAAGTCTACAGTTCTTACCATGGAGTTCGCTATTTGGTTTTTTTAAGGATAGGAACTTGTTGTATAGCACAACTATCTGCTGAAATACAAGAAACTATGTGGTTCTGAAAGCCAGATGGCAGTAAATGTTCTGTGATAGTTCTTTCAGTATGGCAGTTCTTAAAGCTTCTGCAATGTTGTGGAGAAAGGGCAGCAAACCTTCATTTGCTTGTCCTAATAACAAAGTTTGGGTTCCTGTCAATGTTCATCCTAATGTTGCTGTAAGTTTGCCTCCTCCTACTTTGCCAGTTTCTTTGGGTTCCTGTCAATGTTCATCCTAATGTTGCTGTAAGTTTGCCTCCTCCTACTTTGCCAGTTTCTGAAGAGATTGGTTCTCCTTCTGATGATGTGCAACCAAATCATAGTGGGGTCCCTCACCTTTCTCCTCACAGAATTTTTGGCTACAGAGATTACAAAAGAAGGCTGGTATTCCTTTCTTCTCTTATGTCTCAAGGTAAG
>Ga0116231_10003904_pt1 | contig 30545 bp, 28 predicted proteins | sample S1TSphgellanicum_2_FD_89695 | JGI IMG/M metagenome (GOLD analysis project Ga0116231, IMG submission 89695) | Host-associated microbial communities from peat moss isolated from Minnesota, USA - S1T2_Fd - Sphagnum magellanicum MG | ecosystem: Host-associated > Plants > Peat moss > Unclassified... | reverse complement strand
TTAAACTGTAGTGTTTCATACTCCTCCATCGTTTCCGAAACATTTTTTAGAAAATTAACATCCAAACACCAAATATGAAAATTTCTAAAAAAAAAAACCCCAACTTCAAAACCTATTTAAAAAAAAAAAAAAAAAAAAAAAGGATTTAAAATGGCGGGCAACCCGACAAAAGAGAGGGCAGAGGAGGGTACCAGGTGACGAACCCACCCTCTCCTACTGCAGCGAGCTGGCGCTGCAGGAGGACAGCGGCGATGGCGGGCCCGGCCTCCTTCTCCAAACCCTAAGCCGCCTCTCTCTTCTTCTGAGCACTGACAAGCGCGCAGATGCGATCGAGCGAGCAAGCGCACTTTGTGTGACGTTTGCAAATTTCGACTAGAGTAAGAATGTGGTGGGGCCGCAGCGATACGAGCTCGGGTGACCGCACTGCACGGCTTCCACGAGGTGCTGTTTTTGGCAAATTCAAAGGCCCCATCCCCCCTACAAAAAATAAAATGAAGACCCCCAAAATGAAAAAAATAAAATTGAAAACTCTTGAACTTCAAGAAAAACAAAATTGAAAACTGGGCATGTTCACAAAGTCAAACCCTAAGACCCCCAAACTTGACATAAAAAAACAAACCCCAAACTATCCAAAGTTAAGAAAATAAAATTGAAAACCCATTAATTGCCCAAAGTTTACAAAAACTTGAAGAAAACAAAATGGAAGACTTCAAAAGTTGATAAGAACAAAATTAAAAAACCCCAAGCTCACCCAAAAAAAAAGCCCTAAGTGCACAAACAAAATTGTGAAGATTTAATGGAATAAAATTTAAACAAATACATAATAATATACTTGAGATAAAGTGATTTATTTGTATACATTGAGAGAGGGTTCAAATCTCCTAGGCTACATAGGATATTGCTTATCAAAAGACAACCTTAGCCACCAATCACTCAAGCAAGGGGGTCAAATCAAGTAGTTTTTTTTTCCTCCAACTAATGAGGTTAGTTCATGTGAGAGATAAAATTTTGCAATAGGTCCCTTTAGGAGAAATGTTTTTTCACAACCCATTAAAGTGAAGTCACTTAAGTGAATTTTTTTCATGTCCAGTGGGGTAACTCTAATCATTTTTTTTTCATTGCTGATGGTGGGTCACTTCATCCCAATGGGGATCAATTCAAGTGATCTTTTTTCATCCCCAATTGGGGACATTTAAAGTTTTTTTTTTTCCGCCACCAATGGGGGGTCATTTCAAGTGATTTTCTTTTTGCCATTAATGGGGGATCACTTCAAGTGACTTTTTTTTTCATCCCAATGGGGGGTTACTTCAAAGGATTTTTCACTCCCAAGGGTTATATTTCTTCACTTTTTTAATTTATAGGTTTTGACTTTTCCCCCTTTTTAGTTGTTAGGGTTATCATTTAGGGTTTTTTGTTATTATGATCACCTAAGGTTTTATAGGGTTTTATAAGGTGGTTACATAAGGTTCTTTCATCAAGTTGTATTTTAGTCTGCAAAAATTAAATGACTTTTGGTTAGAAATTATGACCCATTGAAAGATAATGGGTTTGAAATAAGGCTCATTTAGTTTCTTTACAAACACATCTTTATGTTTTTAGTCTTGTTGTGCTCAAGTAAAGTTCTTATTTTGAGATCATTAGACTTTGATTTGGTAAGGTCCAAATGGCAAAAAGAGATAAACGTCCAATTCTTCTAGTGGAAAACATTAATCATATAGTTCGCAATGTTATTTTTGAATGTTTGGTTTTGAATGTTTATGGCAATTCGTTAATTTCATCTACATCTCCTTGTAAATTTGTGGTTTTTTCATATTTTCATGCAGATGTCATTGTTATTATGGGTACCACCACAATCACCATCAACATCAAAGGAGGTCTGATCAAAACACATGCTAAATTCATAAAAAAAAGGTTTTTTTTAACAATTGGAATTTTTTTTTGTGAAGGTCAAAACAAATTATGACAAAGGAAATTATGATTGGACGATTGAACTTTCCACAACCACAAAAGTGACAACCATTCTAGCATTTGATCTTCCTATAAAGTTGCATTTTCTACTAAAAGACACAATTCATAGCTTTTCTCGTCACATGCTCCAACCTTTTGTTATAACCACCATTGTTTTGATTGTTATTGGAGTGCGGGGTGAGATTGATAACAAGTTTGAACTACTAGTTCCTAACAAGACCAATCTAGAAAACATTCAAATTATAAGTTTTTGAAAATCAAGTTTTGAAAAAAAACATTGCTTCTAGTTCTTTCCAACTTGAACTTATGTTGCATTTGTTTGGTTGTAAGTGAATTTTGTTGCCTCATTTCGTGCTAAGTTCCACAATTTAGTAGAATAATTTTGAAAAGGAATATCTACATTTTGCATTGTGAAAAATATTTCTTGTAACAACAAGGGTGATGTGCATCTGCTCACCATCGTTTCATCCATCATTGTCCCAATGCTACCAACTTCGTTGTAAAAAAAATTTGAAAAAGGTGTTCAATTTCCATATCAAACTTGATTGTGCCATAACTTGCAAGGTTAGTTTCATTTTATTCTTTTTCATTGTACTTTAATATGTTAGAATTGATTTATTTTAATTTGTTATAATATTCTTACATTTTGATATGATTTGAAGTATTCAACTTTCTAATCTAACATATTCAACTTTCTAACACTTGAATTTTTTATGTGGTTGATGTGTGTTTGACGATCATAAATCCTTCCGTTCTACCCTATAAACGAGTTTGCTACAAATGCAAACTTGGTGATATTTACCAGCAACCCTCTAATGGGTTGTATTTCTGCAATTTGTGTAAAGTTGTTGCAACATGCAATTTTGATATTCACATCAATACCACAATTGAGGTTATTGGTGGTCCACTATGCATTTCCCATGTCAAAACTCCTTGGTTGTTTCCCTTGTTCAAACTCCAAGATAAGGATTTTATGGCATATATTATGTTGTTTATACCATTGTACCATGCATTTAGAACATTTAAATTCATTAATACATCCCCATTACAAGAACATGCATTTATATTAAAAAATGTTGCATAATTAAAAACACTTCCTTTGGATTCTATAGATATCATGTGTCCGTTAATCATTGATAAATATATCAAAAGACCTAACTATTTATCTAACATTTTTCTCATTGAATTTGTTGCAAATTATAACATTGTAAATTTTAGGGAAAAAAGGAAAAAATCTCATATAATTTGTTATGTGCATTATAATGAACATCGAGATCCAGAAAATTACTATAGAGAACAATTATTATTATTTATTCTTTTCTTTGATAATGAACATACTTTCAAAGGTGACCATTCCACATGGACTGTGGCATATAACATGCATGAAATACAAATCATTTTATTAATAAAAACATTTATATATAATTTTGATAATAATAATGCATACACAACAAATTGGGAAAACATATAATCACAAGCTTTTGAATAGCAACAAAAAATGACACTAACATATGGATGGATAAATTTCCTAATGCAAATATTGGGTTTTCTTCACAAAATATTATTAATTGTACTGGAGGGGAACCATATAACATTTGTAATGAATATATTGTTAACTCATGTATAGGTGTTTCCACTATTTTTAATTCAACCAATATTGATGTTCAAAACCAAATCATGCCTACCCATGAATTCCATTCATTATTTCAAAAAATGAATAATGAACGTCTTATATTTGATGATGCGATGTACAGAAAAAAAACAAAATCCAAGTGAACCAATTCATTTATTCATCATTGGAGGTGTTATTACAAGTAAAAGTTTCACATTAATGCTTTTAATTCAAGCTTTGATACATTTTTATAATAGACATCTTCATTCAAACCCTTGAACAAAAAAAATTTATTCATGGCATATACTGGAAAAGTAGCATTTAACATTGATGGAATTACAATTCATTCAAGTCTTTCTATACCACTTAATTGTAAAGATTTACCATCATTAAGTTCAAAACGATTAGATAATTTAGTTTAAAAATATGACCAATTATAATTAATAATACTAGATGAAATTTCATTAACAAGGAAAAGAATATTAAAATTTATTAATCTTCGATTAAAATCAATCAAACATATTTACACCAATTTTTTTGGAAATCTTGATGTAATTATCATTGGGGATTTTTATCAAGTTCAACTAGTTTGTGATGCAAGAATTTTCAAAATTAATGCAAACAACATTGATAGTTTAGCACCAAATTTTTGGATGGAAAAAATTAAATGTTATGAATTAAAGCAAATCATGCACCAAAATGATGAACAATTCATTAACATTTTAAACCAATTTTGAACTACCACACAATTGCAATTAGATGTGGATACCATAAATAATCAATGTTTTTCTACATTGCCAAATGATCCAAATTTTCCATATTTATTTTACACAAATGAAACAAAACAAAAACATAATGAATTAGCTTTCCTTTGAAGTGAAGGGGATGCATTCATATTGTCTGCACAAGATAAACATCATGATACATGTCCTCAATCATTTCAATTACAAAATGATGCAAACTTCACAACAAGACTACATTCAAAGGTTCAAGTAAAGAATAATATGTTGGTTGAACTTTGTGTTAGAAATTATGCAACACATGATGGTCTTGAAAATGGTGTAGATGGAATATTCCAAGGATCAACTAAAATATTCAATTCACAAAAAGTCATATGGATATTATTTAATAATCCCAAATGTGGTCAACTCATAAGAATAAAGAATGCACATTTGTATGAACATGAAATACATCCTACATGGACACCAATAGAACCCATATCCAAAGATATCCAAATTGATTCAAATTCTTCTCACATTATAACAAGAACACAATTTCCCATTCAATTGGCTACAGCACACTATACATTGAGCACAAGGATTAACACTTGATTATTTGATCTTACTATGTTTATAAACATGGTTTGACACATACGACATTTTCTCATGTTAAGAAAAAAAAATAAAATTACCTTTTACAACCTTTGCAGATGAATTTTTTTCAAATTGATTCAAGTGTTACCATGGAGATGCATTGATTGCAAACCATTCCATAGTGGGATGTACTTGTCCCCAAACCACATACATTTTGTGATTCACATGTACTAATTTGTTCTCTCAATACTAGATCATTGCTTTTACATAAAAATGATGTTTTCTCAAGTTACAATTTCAAAACAACTCACATATTTTGCCTCAATGAAACACATTTCAACACATTAACATCTAATAATACATCTTTGAACATTAATATAACACATTCAGTGATTAGTATAAATGGTCGGTGATACAATGATTATATGTGACAATTTCACAACCTTATCATCACATGAAACTTTTACATCTTTAAGGATTAAATATATTGCAACAATATTCAATGCAAATACAAGAAAAGCTATTCATATACTAGCAATATACAGACCTTCAACATTATCCTTGTCAATGTTCATAATTCACCTTCAAATTTTTTTGGATCTAATGCAAATTTCTTGTCCCACAATAATAATTGGCGATTTTAATATTAACATGTTTGATCAAAATTCAACACCACCAAATGAACTCCAAAGTTATATGGACCAATATTCAACGAAATTTCAATTCAAAAAAATTACAAAAATTTATGGATCCCATTTTGACACATATGGACAAATGCATCACTCAACAATGCATGTCAAGAGTTGTTGAAGCTTATTGGACTGACCATAAACCAATATATTTTGCATTTAAACTCCCAAATTACATCTCACAAAACCATCACATAGGTAAACAAAAAAATAATCTTCAAAAAATATTGACAATAATAATAAAGAAAAAATAATGATGAAAGAATAATGACTTACATATCTCACTTCATATAACACTTGCAATAATATTCTTGAATGTTAAGGCAGAGACATTACTCGGTTAGCAGCTTGTTTTGATTGGCATGGTAGGTAGTGTTGGTTAACATGACCATATTAATTTTTAATTTGTTAAAAAAATTATATTAATTATAATTTTGAAAATCTACCAACATTATCAATAGGAATCATTTCAAAATGCATGATTTTTAAAATTTATAAAAAATAAAAAATCATGCGTTCTGAAAGATATATTATATCATAGAGTCAAAGATGAACAAAACTTTGGGAAGCTGGACACGTGTAAGTTAGCAGCGGTCATGACTCACGACCTGCTATCCTGAATCCTGACGGTTTTAGTCCCCTGTCCAGTCCAGCTACACGTAGGCTGTAGCTCCGTTTCACCTGTGCTGGCAGATGCACCCGTGCATTGGGCCACGGCCAAGGGTACCAAGACTACTCTACTATTTAATTTACTTCGACATTGGATTAATAACCTTTTTAAATCTATTATTTGCTAGAGAGTGGGCCTGCCTGCTAGCGGGCCCATTCCGGCTCCTAGCAAGTCTGCAGGCAGCACGCCCCTTAGGGCATCCTAGAAGCCGTAATGAGCCCTAGCCGGCCCACTCTTTAGCATTAAAAGCAGCATATCCTGAGAGAAAAGGCCATCTTTTCGCCAAATCGATCGTAATCGCTGATTTGGCCAAATCTGCCGCAGGGGTTGATTCTGCATAAGTAATAGATCTTTAAAAAGCCCTAATCGGCCTGACCTGACTTTACAGTACTAGAGATTGGGCAGGGTTGGCCAATTCCGGTTCATAGTTTGCCTCTGGCCTCACCTGGCAAGGCAAGGCTACATACAAGTAGGACCTGGAACCGGCCAAACCCTGAATGAAAATGACCCTTTGGGTTAAAGCCAACCGGGTCATTGACAGCTGTAAGGTCATAACAGAATTGGCAAGGCTTGCTGATTAGGTCTTCAACATCGGCACCCATGTTGAGCTACCAATTCAGCGTGAGAATTTAACCAATCAAAGGGGAGAATAAAACCTATCAGCTACTAACATACAAAGGGCAGGCAGTAGCATGTTGATTTTGGAAATCTTGCGTGATCCCAAGGTCAGTTTCGTAGCCAAAATCTGTAGGTTCTTGCCCAGCGACTCAAGGGGAATTCACATTATTTGTGCTGAATTTGCCTAGGTGGCTGAAACAGCCACCCAAGAAGATTTTACATGATTCAAGAGATAAAGGGCCTAACAAGATGTCTTTCCCTCTAAGGTACCAGATAGCAAGCCATCAAATGCGAATTCCAATTCCTAGAAAGTCAGCAGGCAAGCTTAGGGGTGTGCTAAGAATTGGAATCCACCAAGGATGGCTAGTTATCTGAGGCTAAAGGAAAGGGAACTCCCTGGGAACACAAGAGAACTTTTAGGTGACTTTAAGCTTCTATCCCTGTCATCTATATCCAATTCTCTTTCACAAACATCACAAATCAACCCTTGCCTTGCATATTTACAAAGAAAACCAGGCCAGACAACAGGTAGGGTGATATAGGCCTGTACCCGAATACTTTAGCAATCCAACCTCATCATTTTCCAATCTAAACATGTCTCTGATGCTTAGCACAGCAGTTGATATGTACAATAAGGTAGACATTCATTTACAGTAAGCCAAACTAGCAGGTTTGCTGTTTGCTACTTCACTATAAATTGTATGTATCATCGCGATCTCTTGTAACCCTTTCTACCTGGGTCAATGAACACAAATGCTTGTGCTAGGGTTTGACACGGATCAACTTCTGGACTCTACTCAACAACTGAACCAGGTGCACCAAGTTAGTTTACAACTACTCAAGAAGGGGACAAAATTCTATGAAAAGCATGGATCTATGAATGCTTGCTGTAATCTCTTCCATCCTACTTCTCTATCTCATTCACATTCTGCCCAGTCCCAAGGATACCCACAAAGAAGTTTCTGGCTCCCATTCAAGTGTTATGAACTACCCACTGGATAACCCAAGCAGGGTCTCCCCCAAAACTTCTACAGATGCAGTTTCTATATGCCTCTGATTCTACAGCTCAGACCACCTTTAAACGTCATCAGCCTTCAACATCAACCCTTGATTAGTCCTAATTCTAACCAAAACATAGAACCATCCATCCTATAGTTACTGGCATAGTGGAAGAAAAACACAGCAACTAACTATCCTAGAAGCTCCTCTCTTACCACCAAAAATTGCCTTCATTCTGCCTGTCAACCTGCCTCTTTCTCTTTTAAATCCCATATCTTATCCTCGTCCAACCTCCTACTCTTCTCGCCTTTCTTGCATCCATAGATCGCGCTTGGCCATCCATCTCTAGCCACCACCCTGTTTCACATAACACACAAGCAACAAACCTTCCAACTCACAGTCACTAACAAACAAATGAAAAGATAAACCCCGCCATTTGCATGAAGAAAGTTGACAACAAGTTCATCACCTAAACCCTAAAAGGAATATTGCTTTCACACTACAGAAACCTAAAAGATTCCCTGTTCGATCACTCCCTGTCTAGTCACATATGTAACCCCTCTCTTAAAAAGTTGAGTCCCTCAACTCCTTTAATCTTGTGGAGTGTGATAGATTTGTAGATCCCTACGAGATCTTTCCCACTTATTCCCATCAACATCCTGAATGATGCGTATTATGTTGCCTTTTTCAAAATCAAGATTTCCAATCCCATCTGCATGGTATGGACCTTCCCAATTGGAAGTCAAAGCTTTCTTCTTTCTTGGCTTCTTCATCTTAACCATTGTTTGTCTAGCAATCAAACCTTCAAAAGTTTGTTTTCCTCTTCTGGTAGCATAAGTCTTCTTTTGCTTTTGTTGTGCATGTTCTACATTGAGTAGAACGTTCTCATGGATGTTGGCAATCAACTTCATCTTCTGCATAAATTGTTTTGTAGTAGTTTATGCATCAATAGTGTCATCAACCACGGCAGTCAAGGAATGTAAATAATTATCAACCCTAAGGCATGGTGTGCGTCTAGTCAATATCATGAAAGGGGAAAACTTAGTGTTAGACTGAATTCTACATCTGTATCCAAACATAACCTTCACAAGTTGCTCATCCCAACAGTTGGCATTTCGGGTGTTGCAAATAATACCGTTATGCCATGTTTGATAGTCTTGATCAAACGCTCAGCCATACCATTGCATTGTGGCCATTGAGGTGCTGTATGCTGATGGTGAATCCCATAGTCCTTGCACTTGACATCAAATTATGCTACCCACTCTCCTCCATTATCAATCAATACAAACTTGGGAACCCCATATCTACATATTATGTCATCTTCTAGGAACCCGGCTGTAGTTTTAGCACCATGATTAGCAACAACTTTTGCCTTGCACCATTTAGAGTAGTGATTGACAGCCACCAAAATATACTTGTTTCCTAACTTGGTTTCAAGCAACGGTCCTACAGTGTCCATAGCAATTCTATAAAACAGATCACAAACAGGTATACTCTTCAACTCTTCATTTTCAGAGCATATACTCCCCATCCTTCTCACCATCTGACATTGTTGGCATACCTTTACAACAGTCTTCACATCCTTTGTCCTATTATGCTAGAAATACCTTTTACATATTTCAGCCAAAGTCCTTTCTTTTCCAAAATGCCCTAGGTCTTTATGCATTTGGACTACTAATCCCATGCGGTCTTCTGGCCTTGGCACAAACAAACCTTTGAAATAAAGTGATTGATCTTGCCAATGGTAGTTCAGTATCCTCTTCCTTACTCTTTTAGATTCCATAGGATCAATAGTGTCTGGTAGTATTCCTTCTTGCAATAAATTCATGCAAGTTACATCCTTCCATATTTTACTATTTCTTGTGTCTGTTCCACACTAATCCTCTTCATCAGAGCATGTAGAAATCAAGTCATGTTCACCAGATTCAAACAGTTCTTGGGCTGCCAACACTAGCTCCAATTGCTACTATTTGTCATAGTAGTGAGGTCTCCTTCTTTTCAACGCCACTCTTACATCATCGTCCTACATAACCTCACCCCCTTTTGTATCTTTTGCCTCATGTGGAACAAGCTCCTTGGGCTGGTTTTCCTCTGATACAACATCAACTTCATACAGCTGATGGCTGTTGGCATAATGACAATGGTTGATACCAAAACAACATGCATGATGTTGTACAAGCTCCTTGTCCTTTTTCCTGACACCGAGCCATTCTGTTTTTTTGCCAGTCTAAATAGAAAAAATCTCCCCTTCTTCTTTAGGTGTGTCAGTTTGTATATTTCCAATATCCTGGATTTATTCACTGAATCATCATCATCCGTGGTTAATCCAACTAGATTCCTACTCAAAGCATCAACATTCGTATGTTTGAGTCCTGGTCGGTGTATTATTTTGAAACTAAAGTCATGTAACATGTCAATCCACCTATTTTTCTTGCCATGTGCATCTGACACGGTTATTAACCATTCAAGTGGTTTGTAATTTGTTCGCAAAATGAAATGATTCATGTGCAAGTACTGCCTGAAATGCATGATGCCCCATATTAGTACATAGCATTCCCCTTCCATGGGATGGAATTTTCTCTGTGCTTCCATTAAACTCTTACTGGCATAGGCCACCACCTTTTCAAATTTGCCCTCCTTCTGTGACAATATAACTCCAACACCTTTGGGACCAGTCAACATCCAGACAAAATGTTCTCTTGAAATCAAATTATATGAGTACAGGCGCATCAACCAATGCTACCTTTAATGCCTAGAATGCCTGTTGACAGCCCACATCCCACACAAAGTCAACATCCCTTTTTATCAACTAAATAATGGAGCTGCCAATTGTGAATAGCCTCGAACATAATTCCGATAATACCTTGTCAAACCTAAGAACAACCTGACATTTGTGACTGTCTTTGGTTGTGGAAAATGTAGAACTGCCTCAATTTTTTCGAGATTTGGTCTGGTGCCTTCCTTACTAACTAGATGGCCCAAAAATGTAATACTCTTTGCAACAAAACAACATTTGTTTGGGTTCAATTTTAGGTTTACTTCCCTAAGTTTGTAAAACACTACATCCAAATGTTGAAGATGTTCCTCCCAACTTTCACTGTGCACATTGAGATCATCAATGAATACCTTTAGGAATTTGCTACCCAAGTCCTTAAAAACCTCTGACATAGTTTTGGTAAAAGTATTGGTTGCATTCTTAAGACCGAATGGCATGACTGTCCAGTCATACAATCCGGTTTTGGTGATTAGTGTTGTCTTCTTCATGTCTTTTAAAGCCATTTGAATTTGCTAGAAACCAGATTACAAGTCTAAGGCTGTAAACCATGATGATTTTCCCAACTAGTTAATCACATCATCCACGAGTGGCATTGGAAATGAATCCTGACGGGTTTATGTGTTGAGTGCTCGATAGTTTCCACAAAAACGCCTGCTCCCATCCTTCTTCACTGGTAGAATGATTCGACATGCATACTCAAAATTACTAGGCTTCATCTTGCCCAAATCCACCAGGACATCTATCTACATCTTCACTTCTACCTCCTCCCAGTAGGGTAATCGACCAGGAGATACCTTGAAAGGTGGAAACCCCTGCATATCCACAAAATGTTCCCCAATAGTGCAACAACCTAGTTCACCCTTGTTCCAAACAAAAACATCTTGGTACCGCTCCAAAACTTTCTAGAGCTGTTGTTGCTTCTCTTCATCCAAGCTAGTGTCAATCTTGATTCGTTAACAGATCTCACTCCATCTAGTGTTAATTTCATCATGGTTGGATGATGCCAACTACTTAGTGGAGCTGCGATCAAGGTTGCCATCTTTTGTTCGGAGAACCTACAACAGTACTGGATTTCTGCATCATGTGTGGATTCATACATGGCATGTCTACTCTGTTATGCATTAGACACCCATCTCAACCAGTTTGCATAATCATCCGCATCTGTTATTTCTTCTTCCATGAACCCGTCAACCTAATCTTGTAGTATTAGTTGCAAAATCCGTTACAGTCCTTCTGACCTCACCAGATCCTCCAATTCAATATCCATGAACTCATCTTCACAATTAATTTGTTTAAATTGACAAGAATCCCAATCGCAGTGCTCACTACCATTAGTACCAGTATCTAAATTTGAGGTAGATGCATCATCTCCTTTGGTCATGACAGCACTATCTTGATCCGGTATCTAGTCAGAATCATCACTAATGTGTGTGTTTTTCAAAATAGTCGTAGCCTCTTGCATCAGAGCTTTTGAGTTCACCCTCTATAACAAATTCACCATAGTCAATGGCAATACTTCCACATTGGCCCCTAGACCATGCCTTACTTGGATTAGGCTTCATTCCACATCCACAATTGCACCAATTTTTATAAGAAAATCCAAACCAAGTAATACATCATAACTGTCCATATCAACTACCATGAAAGTCATAATGCATTACACTCTTCCAACCTTCACTGGTATTTCGTCAATCCTACCGAGGGCCTGTTGATAACTCCTAATGTTGTTTTATAAGTTTCAAATCCAATAACTAGATGCATTATGCCCAATTTTCTAACTATAGTGGTAACCATAATGGACATGGAGGTTCCAGTATCCACCAGTCCTTTAATAACATAGTTGTTGATCTCCACAAGCAAATGCAAAATCTTGCTTCGATGTGTCTTGTTGATGTAGATCTTCCTTAGTGTTGGAACTCCAAAAACCATTGACACCTGATTTTTAGTTGCCTTTGAATCCTTCTTTTACGTAGCCAACCTTACCAAACTTTCAAGGTGTTCTAGTTCCCTTGGAATTATTAGAATGGTTTCCATAGGTGAGAGGGAAATATTTCCTTTTATGAAGCGTGCAAGAATCTTGGACATGACTGAAGTGTCCTGGTTTGCACCTACTCCATTTCCTATAGCTTCAAGGGTCGGTACAGCCCCTCCTGTGCTACATCAACAAGAATCCTCCTTCTAGGCACTTAGGTGTAAGAAAAAATATTCTCATTCTCGCAGAGCTTGTTAAGTTGTTGCATGGTCGCCTCTTCATCATTCAGCAACACCTCCAAGAAGTTTTGTGTTCCAGAGTATGACTTCTCATCCTTGGGCTTCTTCCAACATTTGTCTTCAGAATGACCTAAACCTGTGCAGAAGGTACATTTTATTCCACAATTCTCTATCCTCTAAAGCATACCACACTTGGCACATTTTGGCCGTAGCTCATTTAACCTTGGACAAGTGGTGGCCAAATGGTCTCTTCCTATGCAAATTTGGCATCCTCCAAATACAATGGAAGAAGATGATGCTTCTGGATTGTGTACAGTCCCCTTGAAGAAAATGATAAGTGTGTTGTTTAATGCAGTGACTTGTTTCTCCATTATAGTTTTTGAGGCCCCTTCTTTTTGTTCCTCTTTCAAAGGTTCATAGGGAATCTTTCCAAGCTCACCCAAAACTCTCTCTAGTTCTGTTGCAACACCAACTAACTCTTCAATATCTATAAACGTCCTTACCACACATAATTCTGGCCTCAATCTAGCTAGAAATTTTTTTTTCTGCTCAGCGTCTTGTATCCTACCCCTTTGAAATAGTTTGTTAAGACGTTCAAAGTATTTTTGAACCCTCTCCTTAGGTTTTTGTTTAATGGCATCAAGCTTCATCCTATTGTCATCAGCATCTACATCCCCATACTTTTGTACTATCAAAGTCCTCAACTCAACCCAATCGGCTAGTGCTGGTTACAACCTCCTGAACCATTCCTTAGTCTGCCTCTCAAATTCAGCTTCGCAACCTTGAACAATTTGTTTACATTCAGATCTCACACTTTAACAACATGGTAAGCCTCTCTGCCTAGTGATTGACGTCTTCATGATCCCGTCCCCAGAACAGTTCATCCATCCCCTGGGGGCTAATCATTTTGCAAATGTTCAGCTCTAAGCTAAAGTTACAATATTTTCTCTTGCACAAATGTCTTCAGACCACATTCAGGTAATCATAGTCTTGTCTAGTTTCTCATCCTATTATGCTCTTGTTGAGTTTGAAAAGAACCAATGTTATTGGAACAAAGATGTTAGTCACTGAGTGCATGAGGTCTAACTCCCTATCTGGATAGATCCTGTTCTATCTTCCAAACACGCCACTGTGCTGGAAAAGAGTCCTAAGAGCATTGGTGACCACCTTACTTAGACTCTAGAAGCATCAAAATAATTCATTTCCAGATGTGTAAACCCCAAGGATTTCCATTGATTCTTGATCCTAATTGTGACTTTTTCATACCTGAGATACCAAGTGCAACAAACTTTCCTTCAAGAAAGAAGTAGTCACGATTCAATTTGAAAATTCAGACTGATCACTTTCTACTATTGGTCTTAAAGGTACAAATGAGATGGAAAAGTGGAAAAACTTTGTTCATTTGTGGATTCTTGTTGGAACTACGACCCTTCTTCTGGGTTGCACCATATCCTCCAACTTATGATGCGGGACCTTGATCCACAGTGTTCCACCTTGAGTAAGTGATCTCCAATCTGAAACAAGTCTTCCACACCAAGGATGTACAATTTGGTAAAATGGTTGGGTGAAACAACAAGCTTGGGAATCCAAATGTCTCTGATTTTAGGTACATTACACTACCTCTCAAGAAATAAAGGTAGCCTCTATGCAAGGTATGAAGTGTAATAATATTGCGTCTGTAGCTCTGAGGTTGACCCCCATCCCCTTGCTCCATCCCTTAATTTCAACCAAACTTGAGCACGTGTATAAAAGCCATTATGAGCTACTTCTACTGCCACATCCCCGACTCGGGTTTCATCTGGGTCTATTCTTTCAATTGTTACTACGCCAAAGCCCAAGAAATGCAGAACTACCGCTCCTATCTGTGGTCCATTCTGCCCCCTTGGATAATCGAACCTAATGACTATTTGTTGCTCACGGATTTCCTACATTACCTCATCTATACCAACCTCATCTGCACTAGATGATGACATGATACTTCAACTACCGTCATACCCAGACATATGCAAGTTCTATTGATGTCATTAAATATGATCCAGCTCTGATACCAAAAAGAAAGAGTCCACAGAACCTCTACTTCTTTCATAAATCCACTTTGTTATAAACTTAGTAACTCATCTCCTATCAGGCAAGCAGTATTACAATAGTCCTATTATGAGGTCCCACAACTTCTGACCTTCCATTCTCAGCTGGTTCTTAAAAATATGCACACCATCAACCTATCTTAAGTCTACTACAATAGTATCCCTTGGTTACTACTGGAAATAGTGGCATTCTTGTATTGTGAGTGCAAAATGTTAGTAGGGTCTAGCTTGAAGTTAGAGCTCTCAATGTTCATTCGGTTTGTGATGAGTTGCTAATTCCCTTCTCCCCCTTTTCCCCTTTCTACTTGGGTCAATGAACACAAATGCTTGTGTTAGGGCTTGACACGGATCAACTTTTGGGCTCTACTCAACAACTGAACCAAGTGCACCAAGTTGGCTTACAACTACTCAAGAAGGGGACAAAATTCTATGAAAAGCATGGATCTATGAATGCTTGCTGTAATCTCTTCCATCTTACTTCTCTATCTCATTCACATTCTGCCCAGTCCCAAGGATACCCACAAAGAGGTTTCTGGCTCCCACTAAGGTGTTATGAACTACCCACTAGATAACCCAAACAAGGTCTCCCCCAAAACTTCTACAGATGCAGTTTCTATATGCCTCTGATTCTACAGCTCAGACCACCTTTAAGCGTCATCAACTTTCAGCATCAACCTTTGATTAGTCCTAATTCTAACTAAAACATAGAGCCAACCATCCTATAGTTATTGGCACAATGGAAGAAAAACACAACAATTTACTATCCTGGAAACTCCTCTCTTACCACCAAAAATTGCCCTCATTCTACCTATCAACCTGCCTCTTTCTCCTTCGAATCCCATCTCTTATTCTCATCTAACCTCTTGTTCTTCCCGCCTTTCTTGCATCCATAGATCACGTTTGGCCATCCATCTCTAGCCACCACCCTGGTTCACATAACACACAAGCAACAAACCTTCCAACTCACAATCACTAACAAACAAATGAAAAGATAAACCTCGCTGTTTGCATGAAGAAAGTTGACAGCAAGTTCATCATCTAAACCCTAAAACAAATATAGTTTTCACACTACAAAAACCTAAAAGACTCCTTGTCTAGTCACTCCTTGTTTGGTCACACTCTAGCCTACAAAACAAAATCTAAACTATTTGTGCACTCTAACCTCCTTCACTCTATATTAAGTGATCTGCACCCACCAGTGCACCACCATTAGAAACTCATTCTAACTAGTTTAGTGTTAATGAACAATTGAAGTACAAGGTTCCACCAATCATACAAACTCTTCAGCTCTCTTCTTATAATACCTTTTGTGATCATCATACCATTTTTCCATTACATTTTTTCAACTAGCTAAACTCACAGCTTTACCAATTAAGCCTTAAAAGTTGTGAGAGCTATGAGTCAGACTGAGATTCACCATGCCATGACATCTAATGTTGGGCAGATATCTAGAAAATTTTACACGTGATATCACAAATGATATCACTTGTAAAATTCTCCGGATATCAATATTTGTGATATTCAAGGTGATATCTTTATCCTTGGATCTCAAAATTATGAGGTTGAATCATATAATATCTGGAGGGGATAAAACAATTTGAAAATTTGATATCTAGGTAGGATATTAGATCCGTGCCCAAATATAGATATGAGAGGGGGGCTTATGTTTAAGGTGTAGGTTGTAGGTAGTAAGTAGAAAGAAAGAAAAATTGGGCTCCACCCCTAAACCTAAAAAAACCCCTAAACACTACTAGAAATCTTGACATTTACAACCAGTCATTATGCAACTGGCATGCAACTGCTTGTCGTTTGTAATTATCTTGGTCATGTTTGCAACTACAAATTTGGTATTGTATTTTTTTTGGGCCATACGGTTGTGTGTGCAACTAACATGCAACTAAATGTGTACAACATGGACATGTGCCATAAAAATAATGGCCTAAACTTATACATATTTAAATACTATACTTAATATACCTACATAGGCTATATATAATAGTATTATGTACCTCTAGTACTAAGGTTAACCCCATGCTAACTTAGGCTAGCTTAAACTAACCATGGTTAAATTAAGTTAAGTTAAACTAATTATGGTTAAATTAAATCAAGTTAAATTAACCATGGTTAAATTAAGCTAAATTAAACTAATTATGGCTAAATCAAGTTTGGCTAAATTAAATTAAACTATATTAATTATGGCTAAACTAAATTAAGTTAAATTAAATTAGTCTAAAATAAATATGGCTAAATTAAGTTAGGCTAAAATATTTATGGCTAAATTAAATTAAACTATATTTATTGTGGTTAAACTAAATTAAGCTAAATTAAATTAGGTTAAAATAAATATGGCTAAATTAAATTATATTAAAATATTTATGGCTAAACTAGATTAGGCTAAAATTTGCAATGGTTAAATTAAGTTAGGTTAAACTACTTACTACTAAATTAAATTATGTTAAATTAAATTAAACTAAAACATGGTTTAAATATGTTTGACTTTATTTTATTTTGGAATTTTCTTCAAAAAATGTATATTTGATTAAACAAAAATTATTCAAAATCAATTAATATGATAATATTAAAGAATTTATTATAACTAATCATAATTATTAATTAAATTTTTATTATAATTATAATGATAATCAATTATATATATAATGAATAGGTAGTATATATTTAAATTTTATTATTTATGCTAAAATATTAATGTAAATAGGCTACATTAATTAACCTACAAGTATACAAACGTCCTAAGCTAATTATTAATTTAAACTAGATAATAATATTAAAATCATATTTTCATTGAATAATCATAATTATTAAATATCCTATAATCACCTTTGAAGTGCAAAAGAAAAGGAGTAATGAAAAACTAACAAGAAGAAAAATAAGAAAATAAGTTTTCCAAGTTATAAAATGTTTGTTTTTTTCTTAGGACCCCTCCTACTTTCAAAGCTCACAACTTTCTTATTTCTTATTCATTTTAAATGTAAAATGCTATAGGAGCGCCATCTAAAGTTTTACTAATCACATTGGAACTTTATAGCAAAAAAACAAGATAAAATGAACTTTCTGGGTGTTTAAGAACCGGCCTCAATAGTTTTTTTTTTGAATTTTTTGACCCCCTTTACTTTGGGGGCCCATCATTTTCTCATTTCTAATCCGTTTTCAACAATTTTTAGTGCATCAGATGCACAAGAAAAGGGCTTCAAGTTTTGTTTGGACACCAAAAGCAACAAAGCCCTCCCTTGGCTGTTATATTTTAATACAATAGTTGCATCTAATGTGTAACTAGGTTGGTTCATGAGGTTTGCAATGGAATGTTTTAACCCATATCCTTTGGCTTCTAATTTTATTTGATTCAGTATATAACTAGGAGCAATAGTTATGTTGAAACCAACTACCAAATGCCATTAGGGGTGAGTGAATGAAACAAGTTTGACCTTTATGAAATGGTCAAACCTAAAAATAAAATCGGATTATTCTAAACCTACTTATATAACCCAAGCCTAGTTATTTTTCAACCTATTTACGTACCTAAATAAATCTACCTACTTAATGGGGTTTAATTATTATCTACCTACCTAGGCACCACGTGTCAACATTTTATTAACCATAAATTGGATGACTTAGATTTCATTAATTAATATTTAAATTTTTTTAAATATGAGGGCCTTGATTGCCTCGTGTCACCATATAATTGGTGTTAAAAATATTGAACATGTGTCAAATGGTCAATGGATGTTCCATGGTATGCCATGTGTCATCATCTTAATGGCAAAAACTTTAATGATTGAGATTAATCCAATGAATTTTTAATTTTGAAAACACAAAAAATTTAAATAATGACACGTGTCCACAAGCTAGTTGTCTAATTTTTAAACATGTGTCATATTTTGATTAGTTGCATGTAGTTGCAAGGAAAGTTGCACATAAGGTGCAACTACATTGAATTAGTATGTATGTATGAACATGTATACTAACATCATATATATATGTTGCATACATAATGTCACATGCAACTGCATGTCCTATGCAACTTGTCTTATGCAACTACACAAATTTGCAATTGCATGTGTCACATGCAACTGAATTTTAGTTGCAAACGACAGTTGCAAAACCCAAAATTTCTAGTAGTGAAAACCATAATAAAAAAGGGCTCAAACTCTAGCTCATGTCCCACATTCTATTTTCACTTTTCTTTGTGCTTGTTGTTACTCCTTTTCACATTATTGCTTTTCTTCACACTTGTTAATGTTCCTCTTTAACCTCATTGCTATTCCTTTTCACTTGCTACTACTCCTTTTCGCATGTGTTATTGCTCCTCTTTGCTTGTTGTTTTTCCTATTCATGTTTGTTGTTGCTCCTTTTTGCACTAATTGTTGTTTTTCTTTGTAAGTGTTATTATTTTTTCGCACTTATTACTACTCCTTTTCACATGTGTTGTTGCTTCTTTTCACGCTTGTTGCCACTACTTTTTGGGCGTAAGCATAGTATACAAAAAAAGTTAGTGTTTCCATTTTTATGTTGTGTCATGCATTTAAATGCAATAAAGTAACATTAAAATGGATGGAAATATGATAGAATACCCTTGGTGCCTTCTATTACATTTGTAAGAATTTACTTCCAAAAGATTAAGAACAAATAAATTTTAAAAGTAGGCAAAAAGTATCTCCATTTAATGCATAGTAAATTTGTGATTTGGGAATCCTCAACACATCTAATTCAATGAAACATGTTGATACTAAGTAAGGATCTAAAGATCATTGTATTCTAAAAGTCCCCATAAAAAGATTATTCCACTTTTTATTTATTAAAACCTACTTACCATGGACTGTACAAAAGTCCACATTAATGTAAAAAGTAAATGAAAAGGGGATTGCAAAATCTACTTGTATTTTTTAAAATCTACTTTTAACCTACTTCCACAATTGGAGATTGAAAGTTAATGCACAATAGTGAAGAATTATCTTGTCTTTGATCATCCAAGTAAAAATATTCCACATACAAATGGTTTATGATGGATTTTATTGTTATTTTCTTTCTACTTGTCAAGTAGACTACCAAGGAGATTTAGTTGTTTACTTTACCATGCTTATGCCACTTCACACTTACTACTCAAGTACGTGCTCATTTGTTACTACTCCTTGTGTCACACTTCATCATAATAACTTGTACTACACCCCACCCTTCCCTCTTGTAGGTCAGGAGTCAAAAGTTGACAATCTAGAGCAAAGTTTTTTTGTCCAATGAGCATTCCATTCATTTGATTTTTTACATCTTTTAAAAAAAATCTTTGTTTTTCATTTCTTTTGTTTTATTTTTTTCTTTCATTTTTTTGTGTTTTTTTTTTTAATGATTTGTTGTGCAAGGCTTGTTATAAATTATTTTGGAAAAAAATATACTTTGAACAAAATATTTGACAAAGTTTTATATTTTTTCTTGTAAATGTTTTACATCATATAATTTGGTTGTGGATAAGAGCATCATCACATTAGTACATCACATTTTTTTGCTTATATTTTTCCACCCTTGGCCTTGTAGAATAGTTGTGTGAAAAATGGAAGGGTCAAATGATACAATAATCAAACAATGCAAAATGAAGGACCTATAATATGCGTAAATAAAACTAAAGTTAATCAAGTAATGGAAGAAAGGGAAAACCCAAGCGTGCAAACTGAAATTGGTAAAGTTTCAAGAGTAAGTGAATAAACTAATGAAGTTAAAACAAAACACATTTTGGAACAAGTGTAAATTCAACAAAAAAAATGGGGTTTTTGTAATAGAAATGTTTTATGTTGGTCTCTTTATTCTGTTAATGAAAATTCAAAGATAACCCTTGAGGCTTTTCAAATCATGTGTTGTTTGTTATGTCATTCCCAATGTGTATTCTCTTTGAATCCAAGAAAATAATTAAGGAAAGGTCTAATATCACATTACAAAACAAGTGGCATAACATGTTTGCAAAAACATCTTGATGCAAACCATCTAATAATTTTCACAAAAATCAAGAAGAAATTAATAATCAAGGGAGAAAGTTTTTTGAGAAATAACTTGCAACAAAAAAAGATAGTATTTTTAATTCTTCCATATATGAATCTTTTGTTTCAAAAGATCCCTTCAAAAATGATGATGTGGAACAAAAAAAAATTTGTGGAGAATCTTAAACTTTTGACGGTGAAAAATTAGTTGCATTTGTAATTTGTAAAAAGTGTGTGGTGTTTCAATTGTGTCCTTGCATTCAATCCCCTTTTCAAAAAAAAATTCACATAATGTTTTACTTGATTTGGTGGGAAAAAACTAACCAAACATATGTTTTTCCTTTGTTAAATGAATGTTATTGTGTTATTGCTAGTTTTGATCTTTGTCCATTATACAAACAGTGTAATGAAAAACTATGTTAACATCATGACATCTAACCAAGCTGAAAGGTGCATTATCCATCTATTTATTTTGAAGTCGTCCTAGGCCCTACAAATGTCCAAGGGTGCACATGACGTATTTGCCTTGGTCATAAATTTCTTTGAATCTAATTGGAAACCAAAACAAATGACTTTTGGTTTATTTGAAGATGTTGAGACTATAGGACAAGCATTGGCTAGAAATCTCATTGATCTTTTGGATGCATATAGCTTGAGAAACAAAATAATAACATATATTAAGGATGAAGGTTCAAATTTGAATACATTGACCAATGCTTTGAAATTTGTTGTCAAATGTGAAGCTTTAGGCTTGGAGGAAAGCTTTCAAGGGACCTATTTTGGTCATGTTTTTTCCAAAGCTTACCAATATGTTACCACAAATGAAATTTTTTGTAGAAGCTTGAAATATGTTTCTATTAAATCTACTTGGGAAAATTTGTAGAAATGCATTACTTGATCAAAGAAATTTGGTAAAAATTGTTAAGAATGGAAGAAGGCTTGCATTGAAGTTAGTTTGAAGCACAAAAAACTGACCATTCCAATGAAAATTAATTAGTTATGTTTTTAGTCATTTTGGTTTTGTTCCATATTTGCAACTCTTTTGTTCTTGGTTGCTTGGAATTATAAATTGTTTTGTTGATCCGAGATTTATTTTTGCAAGTTTGCAAGTAAAATCATATTGTTTCACAAGGTAATGCAATTATAGGCAACAATTGCTCTTTATTAAAGTCAATAAAATATAATGAGGATTATTGGTCACGTCTTTCCACCCTAACTTGGCACATATATCAAATCATTGTTAATGTTTTGTTTCTAGACTTTGTGAATGCATGTGCATTGAACCAATTTCATGGGCATTGGTTACTTTTTGATGCCTTGAATGCAACAATTATTTTGAATTTAAAACTTAAAGAATTTGGAATTTCATTTAGTTTGGAGGATTCAATTAATGATGATTCTATTGTGGCTTTGGAGTTGTCATTACTTGCATTTAACATGTGGGGTTTTAAATGGTTTTCTTTCATTTTAAAACATGAAAAAAATAAAGCACATAACATGTTGTCCCTTATATTAGACCCTATATTTAAAAGTTTAAGGTTAGTTTCATTTGTTATTAGTCAAGAACATGTTTCCATTGTGGAAGAGTATGATAAATGATCTTTGTTTCCTATGCTTTTAAAATGTTACCATATCCTCCACCCTATGGTAGAATTTGGATTTGTGATAGATATGCAACTTCATGAAGAAAAAAGTTTCAACATTTTTGAAATGTTTGTTAGAACCAATGAGTCAATGAAATTGTTGGTGAACAAGGAATTACAAATGTTTAGGAAGTTTCATGTGGATGTGAAGGACATTATATTTCCTTTGGAGTGGTGGGGCAAACACAACTTTTTATTTCCAAATGTAATATTTCTTATTTGTCAAATTTTTGGCATTGTTGGTTCTTAAATAAATATTGAAAGGACTTTTTCATTGGGTGAAGTACTTACAAATTTGAAGAGATGTTGTTTGGAATCATATAATTTAAATAAACTAATTTTTGTTACTAAAAATTGGCCCAATGATCCTAGGGTGGGTTATAGTTCACCTTCTAGTTTGATAAAATTGACTAAGGTTAATGTTACTTTAGAGGAGGAATAAGAGCAATATGAAGGTGAATTTGAGCAAGATGAATTTTTCGACTTGTAATTTTATCTTGATGTATTTTTGAAAAAAAATTGTTGTATTTTGTTATCCAAAATGTTAGGATATCCAATGAATATTAGTGTTGGCAAATATCTATCTATATTGAAACTTGGCATTAAAAAAATAAAATTATACCCTTACAGGATATTACAAGTGGAAAAAATAAAAATAAAAATAAAAACCAAAACCATTGGATTACAAATTGATGAATATTGGAACCAATGGATATTGAAAAAATCTTATATTTGCCCAACACTAGTGAAAACCAATATTGTTTGGTTATCCAAATTCATCCAGTTATGCATATGCATAATGGTCAAATATGTGTACATACATATCTAGATGTTTTTACACTTTTCATAATTGATAATGTGCACAACTACCAAATGCCAATTTGTTTGATTATTTTTATATCTAACTATATCGCCAAAAGGGATTTAAAAAAATTGATATTCGGTGATTAAGGTTTAAAAATATGCCAGATATGCATTTCATTTGGGGTTTAAGGTTTTCAATTAAGTTTATGTTTAAGAGGAACAAAGAACAAAAAACTTGTCATTTTCAAGCTTTCAAAACAAAAGTTTTGGGTGTTGAAAATCTTAGTGACTGGTGCTCTACAATGCTTGGCACTTTGCTTTCTTAATTTTGGGTGCAAGTTTTGCTTTTTAGTGTTTGGCACTTTTGGCACTTTACTTCTTAGTGTTTGGTGCTTTGGGCATTTTTTTTTCTATGCTTAATGCTCTTGGCACTCTACTTCTTTGTGCTTGGTGCTCTTGGCATCCTACTTCTTTGTGTTTAGTGCTTTTGTTTATTGAATGAAACTTGGGTGCCGATGCATGTTACTATGGGGTTATTTGAGGTTCATGAGACTTCCGAATAGTCCATGGCCATACAACTTTAGTCCTTATTGGAAAAGTATGGATTATTACATCAAGTAATTGCCTTTGTAAAGGATGAAGGTAGTAGTAACTTGACTATTATGGTAGCAACTTTGCAATCTATTGTTAATTGTGAACCTTTGAAGTTGCTAAGGGTTTACAAAACTACTTGTTTGGGCATGTAATGTAAGGCATGTTAGTATGTTACAAATGATGATAAATTTTTTGTTAGGCTAAAAAGTGTCAGTGTGAAGGATGCACACATGTTGGTTTACAAAAAACAATTACCTAGACCAAAAAGTCTAAGAAAGGGAGGTAGGAATGGGAATGGGCTTGTTGTTATAGTGAGATGTAGCATTGGAAATTAAAAACTCCCATGAAGACCAAATTTGTAAGTAAGGTCATAATGTTTGGAGAGTTTCTACAATTTAAAGATGCCATTATTTTTTGTTATGGAATAATGCAATCCTGTGAATGGTGAACATTGAGTGGTGAGCTTTAAACCTTGAGTTTAGATGAAATTTAAGACAACTCATCCAAAATGGATGGAATATTTTTTAAATCAATGAAAAATGTAAATTTATAGATGATTTTTTTTCATCTCGACTCAAGGCTTCAAACTTAATTAGTAATTGAGTGGATGAAGGATGATCTTCATAAATGATTTTCACAATATAGATGTGAATGAATAAATTTGACAATATTAGAAGTAGGGTATATTATTACATCCATCTAGCTTGCATTACCACCAAAAGGTAAAAACAACCCAACCAAAGGTGTATCTCAATGCATATTCCCCTAGGCATTCTACCTCATTTCCAATCTCCCATAACCCACATGCTCATTATAAATGAAAAACGCAAATATCAAACTGTACACGATATACTCTCTCAACTCCCCTTTTATCATTGGCATTTGACTAGAAATTTCACCAAGTTATGACAAATTAATTTGAAGAAATGACATTTAATCCTTGATGAACCCAATATTATTTCAACTTCTTAACCACTATTATTTATTTGAAATAATATTTTACATTTAATGAAACTCTCCTTTCAACCATAGAACCACATACACACATGTTGGTCCACCCCCAAGCTCATTGAAAAAAAACTAATAAAGTTTAAAAGAAACAAATATATTGACTATACCATGTTCAAAATGCATTGTCTTTTAGAACCAACTTTTGTCACTTTTGATTTTGTTGTGAGTGCAACCCCAACCTGGGTGTAACAAATGTTTCTACATGTCCCATGGCAAACCTCGCTTGAATATATACACAAAAGAGTACCATGTTGGGACTAAAAAAATACTTGATACTCTGGAAAAACAAATTCCCCATGAGCATAGATCTTACCTCCAAGAAAATGTGTTCATGGTTAAAAGCCCAATTGCAAATATTAGACACCGTGTAATATCATTTCTATAAACTTTAAACAAAATTAAGGGTTGTGTAAGATTATGTAATGTACTTTCATGAAACCACATTATATAATTAGCCATTGAATTGCTCCTATCAATGTGAGGAAGGTTTGAAAAACATTTAGTTATCCCCATCGTGATGAAAGCGATCTCTCCTATTCTCCCCACCTTATAGTAGAGTCATGAAGAACATCCACATTCATTTCACACTTGGGGAAGACATCCAAAATATACATATACAAGTCATTGGCCAAATTACTTGCATATAATTCTAATTTAGTCGCAATTGGCGAGGCCTGAACCTTATCCCTTTTTGCACGGTCAACATGTGTGTACCTATAGAGACAAGAAATCAAGAATAATTAAGAAACTATTCCTTGAATGTATTTCTTATGAACTTAAACTATTAACTTCAAAGTTTTTGGTGTTGAAAAAATACTTGCCTTCCATGTTCTTGTGCCCATCTCTAGTCGAACATGGCCATTGGGTTGGATTTTTTACACTCGGACCTTTTTACATATCCACTATTGTGAAACAACCAAAATGTTTTCGTAACAAACTTTGAGGCCATCTTTAATGGGATAACTCTATGGCAAACAATGGCCACAATATTATCCCCGTCCATAAGAGGTACAAACCCAAATAGCTCTGAACTAAAGTTGAATTCTTCGTCTTGATCAAAGGTTTCTTTCTTATCCTCAAAGTTCAACATTTTGGTCACTTTGACAACAATTCGAATATAGTCAAGAATGTCAAATCCTAAATACCGTTGTTGTTGGATGATTGTCATAGACTTGAAAATAAACAAAGGGATGACATAAGGCCTTGTACCTATAAACACAAGTGACAAAATCAAACAAAAGTTAACACAATGGAAAATGCAAGACAATTTCATAGAATATGCACAACAAAACTAGAAGGAACATAGGCAATAAGAACAAACACTATTAGGAAACGCGGTCCCAACCCCTATGCATTCCACTCATTTTCTAGTGGATTGGACCGATTCCACCATAGTGACATTATAGTGACATACAACCTAATTTAGTGGAATTGGCCAATGAACGGGGTTGTGTGGCAAGGATTAGTGGAACCTTGGTGGATTATATATTTTAATGTAATGGCATTTCCTACACGTAGGTATACCCATCACAACGATTAATGGACTACTCCTTATGATCCTTGAGTGAATTGCACATTGATATTCTGATGATTACATAATGATTTTATGATGACTACTATTATTCTACTAAGTGTATATTGATATTTTACTAGTTGGATATACTAATCTTCCAAATTGATTTCACATTGATCTTTGTGTGTGCACATGGTGATTTCTTAATGATTCCATTGACTTATAATGTGTCCACAACATGTTACATGCATGATTAATCACCTTTTACAAAGGGTTTTACCGATGCTTCATCTTTCCCCATGGGGTTGGAACCCATAATACCATGTATTAAAGGGATGCATGTGGAGGTGGTATATTGGGCATAACTAAACATGAGGGGATTTAATCCACACCCCAATATGATTTATACCATGCATCCATTGTATTCCAACAATGCTCACCCTAGACACCAATTAATCCTTATTTATGCCTAACTTAATAAAATTCATTTATATATGTACATTGTTTCCCTTGGATTTCAATGTTGATCTAGAATAATATTGTAGGGGACTTTAATAAATTGGTGGACTTCACTAGTAGGATCAACTCCATTGGGTAGACAATATCTCCTTAATTGTTGGGGACCACTTTGAACATATGATTTCACAATGATTTCTAAAATCACATCTTAGTGCAATGACAATTTCAATTCCATGCATAAAAGTAATCCATTAACATTATGAATACATGTGTGAGATTCCCAGATCAAGATCAACATACACCAAAAGATATCCATTAAAATTGGTTGTGGTCATAATGCCACATTTTTTGAGGTTAGTCCTTAAAAGTTGACTTCAAAACCAAATTCAATTAAAGTTAAATAGGATGTTGTCATGGTGTTTAACGACCATATATGACATTTTCCACCAAACCATTCAATAGGACTAGGAAATTCAATGCCAAACCCATGCATTTCAAAAAAATGAACCATAAAATGCCAAGGTCTAAGATATAAGATGTTGAGTTGAGTGACTTTATAGCAAAATACCATGTTGCCTACACCTTCACAATTTGAACATGCTTCTTCAAGACCTTTTTTATCCTCCTTCATGGGTTTTTGCTTCACATTCATGGTAGCTTGACAATCTCCAGGTCCTTCTTGGGTAACCCCATCCCCCCTCATGGCCTTTTGAATTTTCCTTTCCACCTCTTGAATCCTTGTAATATCTTACAAATTCATTACACAACACAAGACCACCATTTCATGAACAAATATTACAAAAATGAAAACAAACCAAATTCAATATAATTAACTTTGAAAAATGTCATACATATGTTTGGATCCAAGGGTTTCCTTCCCACAATTCCCAACTTCCTATAGGAATATCGAACCCATGTGTGTAGTTTTTGCACATATTTTCAAACCCATAATTGTCTACAAAGATTTGACCAGAAAATGGTTGCATCATTTAAATTGGCTATCACATAATATTAGAAGGTTTGGCATGGCATATGGTGGTTGAAATGTGAATAAAATCATACATTATTAATCTAATGCCCAACCCAATAAACATATGAAAGGGAGCTGGAACTTGTTGGAAAATTACTTCAATTGTTTACATGGAGGGATTATACTTAATTAATTGATTATCTCAAAAGTGGAATGTTTACATGTTACCTAAAGTCAACACAGTAAAATAAGTGTCACATACCTATAAGAATAATAATAGTAATAATAATAATATATATATTGGATTCCATAGTAAAAACCCACTTGAAGTCCCCTATCAAAACTATCCACTAATGTATTGTTTAGTGGTGTGGTACCATGGTAAAAGATTCCTATAAGGTTGGGTTTATTGTTCAAAAACAATATGTCAAAAATTAAGATCTACTCTTTATTTAACCATTGCAAAAAGGATCCACCCATATCGGCCTTATGGTCAACCCAAAAAATGTGTACTTGTCTATTGGGTTGTCGATTGAATCATTATCTCAAGTATAATTAATTAAAAGTTCCATTATTCAAAGTTTCAATCTATATGAACTTCATTGATATCTAAGTAATGAAGGTTTGTTCACCTTAATGTAGGCAACAACAATGTTTGAGAACCAATTTCATACCTTCACTTATTTCCCTTTTTGAACATGGCCCCCACAACCATGATATGTTAAAAAGTCTACACATAGTTCATCTATGATATATGTTCTTAAACCTATGGAAACAAATGAATGTGTCATACCCTAATGGTTGTGCCCCTTTCTTTATGTTTGAATTCACTCCCAACAACAATAACATCAACGAATGTGTTCCATGGAACTCCCAATATAATAAACAAGTCACAATTGACATTAACATTTGGTGATCATTCCTCAAGTTTTAAGACCAAATTCATAATCATGTGCACTTGGTGAACCTTAATCCAAAAAATCTTAGACCAAATGTTGTGATACACTTGGTCAAGTTCACTCCAAGTTATGTGCAACCAATACATAGGTTCACATTTTGATGAACATTAATGTTTCAAAATATGAGGCCTATTGTAGTTGAACATTTGGTTCATATTCCTTCCAAATTGTTCAATGCCAACACAATTTACTAACATAGGCCTTAGTGGCATAGGCCTTAGTGACATGTTACACAAAACCCAATTAGTGACACAAACCTTATGAACAATATGAACTTCACATATGTAGCTTAAGTGACATGGGCATTAGTGGTATAGGCTTGGAAGTGACATAAACCTTAATGACACTATATACTTAAATGCCCTAATGATATATTACACTATGCCTTATTGACATAGACTTGAGTGGCGTGGGCCTTAGTCACATATGACACTTTAGTCACATATGTTGAGTGATGCAAGCTTTAGTGATATAGACCAATTTTTTCCTGGTAATATAGGTTGAATGACACAAGCCTTAGTGATACAAAGTGGCAAAGGCTAAGATGTGACAAATGCCCTAATGGCATAGATTTGGTAATAAACGTATGGGATTCTACTACAAATGCAAATATTTCAAAGGATTTGGCTAAGGAAGAAAGATGAAATTTCCTCTGATCATTTGTTACTCAAGCATAAAGTTCAAGAAACCAATTGTGCAACCAATTTTGCATCAAGAGGTTCCAAAATGTAGATAATTCATTTTGGGTACTTACTTTTGTGCCAATGCATTGTGTTGCGAATTGCAATACAACATTGTAAAGTCATCATAAACTTTTCACATTGTTGCATCTCATGAAATCCAAGCTTTCACTTGTTGATATATAAAGCTTTTTATTTATAGATGATAGTTCTTGCATCCATAAAATATTTTCAATTTTGATATACTTGGTAGCTTCTACTAACTTGAATAGATAAATGTTTTAGCTTCCAATACATTACAATCACATTAATGAAAAAATACACGTGTCTTGAAGAAACACACACCTTAGTTTAGGATTTGTTCAGACAACATAGCAATGCAACTAATGAGTGATCATGCAATTTAAGTTGCTTATTACATGTGTAAAATCCCTTTTCACATGTTATGATAGTCATCAACTTCCCATTACATAACCTCACCCATAAATTCATGCGGGTTGTCAAAGATGTTCCATAACAATAGCACCATGCCTAAATTTGTTGAGCCCATTTTCTACAACGCCCATGCCTCTCCAACAAAGAAATCAATTTCCAAGGAGATTATTGAGATTTTCACATTAAAAACAAAGAATTTTCCCTCATGCGTTTAATCAAGGGCCTACTTCAATCAAAGGCTCAAATTTCCCCACCAATTCACATTATTAAAATGAATTTTGCACAACATAATTTGGGATATCATCATACAAGTTTCTAAGTACTTTACATTCAAAGGTTTGACACATGAAGTAGGTGACCCCAAATAAGTCTGTGATTAAAGTTACCAAAAACCAACAATTCCAATAAATAAGTATCAATTGATTGTGGCGGGGTGGGGGGGGGGGGGGGGGGGGGGGGGTTTAAATAGAAATTAAAAAATACAAAATGAAGAGAGCAGCGTGGGGGATAAAACAATTTTTTCATTTTTTTTTTTTTTTTTGGATTTTTTTTGCTA
>Ga0116231_10003903_pt1 | contig 30546 bp, 19 predicted proteins | sample S1TSphgellanicum_2_FD_89695 | JGI IMG/M metagenome (GOLD analysis project Ga0116231, IMG submission 89695) | Host-associated microbial communities from peat moss isolated from Minnesota, USA - S1T2_Fd - Sphagnum magellanicum MG | ecosystem: Host-associated > Plants > Peat moss > Unclassified... | reverse complement strand
GTTCAACAAGATGCCATCTCAAACTGTGGTCACTTGGAATGCCATACTTGGAGGATGTGCCATGAATGGGCATGGTAAGGAAGCTCTTAAATATTTTGAACAGATGTGCGCAGAAGGTGTACAACCAGATGATACCACTTTTATTTGTCTTCTGTCACCTTGTCGTCATGCAGGTTTGGTTGATGAAGGCATGCACTGTTACCCTTCAATGGTCACTGACTATATGGTTTCTGCAAAGTTGGAACATTACACCTGCATGGTGGACCTTCTTGGCCATGCTGGCTATCTACAGGAGGTAGAAAATATGGTCATGGCAATGTGCTGGAAACCACATGTGGGTGCATGGATGGCTTTACTTGGTGCTTGCAGAATTCATGGTAATGTGGAGATGGCAGAACGTGTTGCCAGACGAATTCTTGAAATGGAACCTGACAATGTTGCTGATTATGGGCTGCTGTCAAACATCTATGCTGCTGGTGGCAACCGGCATCTCTGTGAGAATGTTAAATTAGAGCGAGGAAAAATGTGGGATGAAATAGCCGGGTCACCCCTGGATTGAAGTGAACAATGAGGTGCATATGTTTGTTGTAAAGGATCAAGGCCACTGCCAGATTATTGAATTCATGCAGATCTGCAGAGGTTGTCAGGGCTCATGCACGATGAGGGATATGTCCCTTGTACAAGATTCATTCGGCATGTTGTGGAAGAAGAAGAATTGGTTTTTCAGTTGTGTCACCATAGTGAGAAACTGGCTATTGGACTTGGGCTCATCAACACAGCTCCTAGTAGTCCTCTCCAAATAAAAAGAATCTGTGGGTTTTTTAAGATTGCCACACCTCCAAGAAGTTCACCTCAAAAATATTGAGGGATGAGGGAATCACTTTGATCACTTTGAAGATGCTATTTGTTCGTGTATGGACTACTGGTAATGCCAGTAATCAGTCTTGTCAATCACTGTGTCAAGTTCATTTTGTTTTGAGTAGCATGTCTAGTAGTCTGATGTCTTTATGGGGAATAGCTTGTTTGACATGTATGTGAAATGTGGGGGCAGAAGGCACTGAAACTATTTCAATAAATGCAACAGGAAGGTGTGTGACCATTTTGTGGGATTGCTGAATACATGTGCCAGTGTTGTTGCACTTGAAGTGGGCAGGTGGGCTCATGATCAGATCTTTCAATGTGGATGGGATTGAGGTGCCTTAGTGGGCAGTAGCTTGGTTGACATGTATGCAAAATGTGGGAATTTTCGAGCATGCTTGGAGATTCTTCAACGAGATGGCAGCTCCAGATGTGGTCACTTGGAATGGCATGATTGGGAAATGTGCAATGGGTGTCCAGATGATGAAAGTGCTTCAACACACCACCTCATCTACACAAATAGGTAGCTAGCATTCTCCTCTTACTGAAAGGTCTACCAACAAGATCATTGATTCCCTGTGCCAAGAGAACAATAATGTCCCATGACTACCTTAATCCGTGAGGTCAAGGATTCAGTGAATAGTGAAAAGGCAACCTAGGACGCAGGTGCCATTTGCCTGGAGGGTTATTCCATTCCTGGTTTATCTGTAGGCAGGTCGCTAAGTCATCAAGATGAAAGTGTCAGTTGAGAACACAAAACTTGCACTTGACTTGAAATTGAGAAACAACAGAATCAGATTTGCTTTTCAAGATTGGGCAAAGATCTCTGTGTCCTTAAAATAATCAATAATTTCTCCATATTGCAAGATTGCCAATATTTAGATTATTCAAGTCATGTAGACCATATACTAAAATATTCAAATGAGAAAAATTCAATTCTGTTTCTTTTTTACCTGTTTTACCAATGTTTGTTTCTTATACATTGGATCATTAATATGATCAATATGAATAGGGTTGGTGTCATATGCCTCGTTTTCTTAAAATGTACAGCAGTCGCATGATTTCTAGAATGGGTGTTTTGATTAACCGTCATTCTTCTTAACCAGGCATCCAAGAGTAGGCAATCCTGAAGGGCACTTAGGAGCTAGTAGTCAAAATTGGCTTGAACACCTATAATTGAAGTTACATGAAAAAAAATTGATATTTTATTATGCCTGAAATACTGTTTCCATCAAAGCTCTGCCACCTAGCATGGTCCATATGACTATAATTTTACCCAAACTGCATACACCAAGCCTAAATTGCAGCATCATTCCTTGGAACTCCTAAATTCCAAAGCCAATTTGACATTGGCCCATACAATACAATTTTGCATTACAATCATGTCCATGTCCACTGATAGAGCACTACTCTTTCCCTTCCCTGTCTGAGGATCTTCATGGAATAGCAACACATATCTTCATCAACCAAGCCTGGATGGTTGCAAGCTGACAGAAGGCAAAGAATAGTGATATGATTTGACTGTATGTGTTCTTTCAATTATCCAATCAAAATGTTGAAGAGCTTCCTTTCCATTTGCATGCACGACACACATCCTCCAAGTATGGGCATCCTGAAAACCCAAATTGCCTTCTCAGGTTGCATCACTTCAGGTTCCCCATCCTTCAGATGTTTTCTTCCTGTTCCAAACAGAAATGTTCAACTGCATGTAGCCTGGCACCCTTGTAACTGCTGCCACCCATGGTGGGTTTTGTGAGTCCTCAAGCCATAGAACTTCCCTGTCTTCTTATTTTTGAGATCCCAAGCCCCTTTCATTTCTCTACAACTAGAAATCCAGATCAAGTTGTTCTGCAGCCACATATTCTCTACGTCCCACCCAACAAATGCTATCATAGGAATGGAGGAGCCCAGAGAGTTTGTCTCAAGTGCTAACCTACAGTTCTGTCTCCAAGCATCCTCCATGCTTCCACAAAAACATGTCAACCACCCTATTCCCCACAAAGACATCAGAATCCCATCAATTATAGGCAGTACATAATTTGATACAATGGCAGCTCCAGATAATTTCCCTATAAGGAACTGCCTGTGCACCTGCCAATATTTTTCATACTGTCTATATTTAAGTAAAATCTCTTACATCTGTAGCTCTAGAAACAAACTCCAAGGCAAGCTCATGACAGATTTCTGATGGTGTTCGGCACATACAAAATGTGAACCATCAAGAATGATGACCTTCTGTAGGTGGAGCACTGCTGCTCTAAAGCCTGCACCTGCCACATATTTCCTGCTGCCAGGGAAGGAATGGAACTACATCATCTTTTCCCACAATGGACAGCACCTTCATGTGAATCGGCAGTCAGCTCCCAGTTTGTACTGAAGGAAAACCCACCAGTCCTGCATAGTCTCATCACCAACAGTAGCGTTTCTTCTCTACACTGAAGAGTAATTCTCAGCCCAAAATTTTATAATATTAGCCATATAATATGCACTGTAGATCTCATGCTGTGGAGGTACCTGCCATGCTGGACTGCATTCATAGAATTTCCCAGTCCGACATTTTCTCCCTTGTCCTCCTCTAAACAAAAATCTTTCAATCCCTCATTGAATTGAAAGATGGAAAATGTATGACTATATGCTTCTGTTCAGTATTTCAAAGGTCAAAGTTCGAAGCCCCATACCTGTGCATGATGCATGAATAAGTTATGGGAGCAGTGAAACCTGTTTTGGGGAAGGTTCTTGAAAACTAGGACAGGATACAATTCCTTTCCTTTGGGTGCAATCACTTGATGAACCATCAAATTTGCACACACCCTCACCAATGATGTTCTTTAGATACTTGGAAAATCAGCGTCTGCTCTTCCAGGTTCCTGCTCAATTGCCCTGAATGAAATAACAGACTGTCCTTAATCCAATTGTTGTACAAAAGTAGAAAGTCTGGATGGGAAAGTTTTGGTTTGCAAAAAAGCTTGAAATAAAGTCTGGCTACTGACCTGGAATCTGTTCCAGTAAAATCCTTTCACCAAAAATTTAGTCACCTTGTTGGTGCTGCTGCTGTCTGGGCTGGGACCATGAGACAAGACACTACCGGCCACAAAGGCACTCACTTGGACTTCTCACTGTGATTGGCAAACCTCCCATCCAGCATAATAGATGAACCCCAGTCATGACCCATCAAGAACAGCTGTCACAGTGGCATGACCCACCAAGAAAGCAGCAGTAAAAACCAAACGACCAATGATGACAGTTAGCATCGAATCCACATATTCAGCCTTTAGAAAACTGAAAAAATGTTGATTTTGATGAGTGAATATGATGACAGGCGGTTCTCCTAATACATGTGAACCAAGGTACTGCCAACAATAAAACTGGCTCACCAGCACACATTGAACAAGTGGAGTTAAAGTGACTTTGACAAATCCATCCTGCCTAAAGAGCCTACAACCCCGCTCTACAATTGAGTTGTGCAACATCTACAACAATGAAACATGTTTTACTACTTCAAATCTAAAGATGTTTCATGGGAATGCGGGGAATGAAGTAGGGTAATTTGGTACATGAAAAAATGTGTACAACACATTGGCAAGTGGGGAAAATTGATCAGTTGCACAATTTGCATGTTACAAACATAAGCATATGTCACATTAACTATCCAGGGTTTTAGGGTTTAGGGTTTAGGTTTATTTGAAGCCCAGGTTTATTTGAAAATAAACCTTTTTTCCAATTCAGAAGTCCTATCATATTTGATGTCAAACCTCCTCCATATTGAGGAGTTTTCACAATTTTTCCTACAAGAGTTTTTAAGTGTTGGATCACAGTTCAATAAAATCAACTTTCTCAAGCTGCTCAGGAGCTGCAAAGAGAGAGGCAAGGTTGCAAGAGATGTACAGGCAGTGAAATCTAGTGTTCGCAATTTAGGCAGAGCACCTTCATGCACTTCTGGAAATTTAACAAGTGTTGAACACCTACATAGTTGAAATTTTACAAGAGCTGGAAAAGCACCATGACATGTGAAGGAGCTTGGAAGATATTCCAAACTTTTGAAGCACCATGAATGAAGTTTTTGAAGTTGATTGCACCAATATGGCATCCCAGCTGGCAGGGTTTTGACGCTGTAAAGCTCTAAGTGTAGAACCTTAAGCTTTGTAAGTGCAGATATACTGTGAGGCAGCTCCAGCCTTGGATTTCCTCCAGAAATGCTAAGTTGTGTGAGAACAACCAAGCCACATATCTTTTCCAATGAAACTGGGAAGGTTGGATATGCATGACCTAAAAATTCTTCTCTTGCCATGCGTGGTGGTGTATGTTCAGCCCATGTCAAGTTGCCACAACCTCTTGTGTGCAATACTTGCAGTGCTGTGAGGCCAGCCACTCCAGAAGGGAGATAATTCAACTTGCTGCTGGATAGGTTCAGGTATTTCAACACATGTAGTTTCCCTACTGTGGCTGGTAATTTCTTTAGTTTACAATGAGACAGGTCAAGATAAACCAAATCCTTTAGATCACCAAGTTCCTCAGGTAAATTGTCAAATCATCCATGCCTTGGATCCAGAATCCTCAGTTTTGGAAAATTGATGAAAAAACTTTCTGGTACAAACTGTATTGGATTTCCACCAAGTAGTAGAGACACCAATTTAGGTGCATACAAACTACCAGGAAGTGTCTCCATTTCATTCATGCCCAATGATAGTCTCAGAGCTTCCGATATTGCTGTACACTCTTTAGGGACTTTTTCCAACTTTTGACCTGCTCGGTAAAAATAAAGTTGTTTTGCAGGGGGAGTGCCACAATCCTTCTTCAGTATGTAGAAAGCTAAGTCTCTCATCACGTCATGTACCTTGTAAAAATAACCTACATCTAGACCATCCTGTCCACATGACTCAATGAATGTTCGCTCCAACAACTTATTTAACAAGGAAAATGCATCGGCTTCAGGATCATCTCCATCATGTGCAGGAATCAACCCCTCCCCTATCCAATGCCACAAAAGGTCTTCAAAGTGAATCTTGAAATCCTCAGCAAATGCTGCAAAGTAAAGAAAACAGTCCTTCAAGCGCCAATCATCCTCACACAGGAGATCATAGCCAAGTTTCAAACACTCATACAACTCCTCTTCAACAGTCCTCTCTTGCATGCGTGATTCCCTTAGCTTCTTCAGTAGTGGCTCCCATTGAAGTTCAGGGGAGGTCTTTCCAAACATTGCTCTGCCTATAACCTTCAGGGCTAATGGAAGACCTTGGCACTCTTCAGCCATGTACTGTGCCAATGCCTTTAATTCACATGGAACACTCGATGGTGGTCTGAATGCATGCATACAAAAAAGGCTCCAACTATCCTCCTTTGAAAGAGGAGTCATATGCTCTTGAGTGGACTTGCTCTTTTCAATATAGACTGGTTTCTAGTGGTCAACAATGTGATACTTCCTTTTCCCTTGGCTATGTCCAGTGTATCAAATATTCTGTCTTGCCAAACATCATCCAAAACCAGGAACACTCTTTTCCTTCTAAACTGAGAGTGTAATTTGAGCTTGTAATCCTCTGCGTTCGCATTCAATTCTGGTTTGAGACCCAGTTCTTCACTTAGGCTCCGATATAGAGCCATTATGTCAGGAGTTTGCCCCACTGTGCACCAAATGAAGTTGGCTCCTTGAAAATGGCCATGTACCTTTGCGCTCCCATACACTCTTTGAAGAAGAAGAGTTTTCCCAACTCCACCCATGCCCCATACTCCCACATATTGAGGAGCTGCATCACTTCCTTCTGAGGTCACCAATGTTTCTACCCTCTCCACATAGCTCTCCAGACCAAACATTGGTGGCAAGTCCTGAACCTCTTGTAAAGGTTGATCACATTCTCTTGGCACCTTCAGATTCAACATTCGACTATCAAAAGGTTAGTCCATTTGTTGGTTATAGAAAAAATATCAATACATCATCACTGACTTAAGGTGAATACTCTATACCAGGAAATTTGCATGTGGCAATCACTCTACACATTCATAATTCATCAAAATCTCAAGCATTCTTGCTTACCTCCTAACAGAAAAATTCTATTGTATTTGATATAGTAGGTAATGCTGCCATGTTAATGAAATATTGAACTAACTAGGTTATTGAAACTCACCTCTTGACAAGTATTGATCAATTGTAGAAGCAACGTGTAGCTGGGATGTTCTTTACTTGGGGGCTTGCACACCTCCATGTGATTTTCCTAATACATTGCTGGCTAAAACCAAGGCATTGTTGATAGCCTAATCCAAATGGTAATAGATTGTAACTTGACCTCTTGACTTTGATATCAGAACCACAAAAATCAATCAAGACCAAATTCCAAAGTTCTCTTCCATGCATTAGAATCATGATCAATAGCCTATATATTAATTGGAACATTTGTGTTTGCTAGAATTTTGTAGTCTAGAATTTGAAATTTTTTAGTATTAAAATGAGGGATTGCCAATGGAGTTGGAGGGTGTAAACAAAAGTTTTTTTAATAATGTTTTGTAAGATGAATTGGGAAGATTTGAATATAACAATAACTTATTCTTACCTACAACTTTGTCAAGTTCTTTTTATGCCTTCCTCATAATTTCAGGATGGAGGCTGAATTCATATAATGCCCACTCCAAGGTGCTTGGAGATGTATCGGTTGATGCCCCAAACATATCTTGTAATTGAAAACCAAGGAACGTTTTATGAACCAAGGAAAATAAAAATCAAATAACATTGATGAATATAATAAATGCATTTATTTTTAAAACTGTTAAATCAAATAGAGTACAATATTGTGCATATACAATCAGAACTCCCATTTTCGACCTTTCATCAAGTTTCTCATCAAGATTTAACAAAATATTTTATAATGGATTCAACAATTACTTTGTTTCTCTTTTTGTATTCCTCCAAATTGTTTGAAAAAAAAACTTTCATTTCAATTTTTTAAGCATTTAATGTGTCTTTCAAAACCTTGCAAGTTGAATGCTTTCAAGATTGGTATGAAATCATTGTCATTAATTTTACCCATTGCCTCTACCATCTTTGATGAAATAATTATATTTGAAGATGACATTTGGTTTCTCACAAAGCTAGCCAAACAATATTCAACAAATGTTATTGCTAATCAATTGATGGAAAATAGGGCCCCATTTACAAAAAAACCATAAGTTTGTAAAAGGTTAAACTTTATTAAAATGTTATTATATGTGTGTTGCCCACATTCATGCTAATCCATCAGTTTATTATGTTGAACTGAACACGAATAATTGTTAATGGAAACTTGAAGGCATTCGTACATTACAAGATTGTAAAACAACCAACATCAAAAAGAATCCTCTAGATTATGGCAAGATCAATGTTGGGTGGTAATGAAACAATATTAGGCACGGTTTGTTCAAGTAAAGTTCAACAATTGAAACTTTGTGGGACTTTTGTTCAATTTATAAAAGAAAGGAAGATAAAGCACTTGTAATAGATCAATACAACAAGGCAAGTATTCAACAAAAATAAAATAAAATAAATGAAATGATTTAGTAAGATTTTTGCATGGAAGAAATTTTAGTGTCCTATTCAAGTACCTTTTAAGGTTTTTTCCTAGATGGACCATGGGACAACTATTAGTTATGCTTTTTGTTATGCTAGATCCACTTGCGATGGGCATCAATGGTGGGGAACACCAATTACATTTTAAAATAAACCCTTGTAAAACCCATTACCACATGGGATAATGACATTTCACCTTGATGTCCTTGATGTGTTTATTGGTGGAAATTTTAAGAAGGATGAAAACATTTTCAACCAAAACAAATGAGTTTATTCACACAATTAGCTTGCAAGGTTAAGACATTAATGTTGATTTAACTATCTTTATTATGTTTTGTTAAATGCATGACCCAAAAAGTGGGAATTGTCAACCAGCCAATACTAAGCATGGTTTATTCTATCGTTGATGGGTAAAACTTATGATTACATTGATATACCCATGGGTATACAAAAAGTTAAATATGTTTTTGATATACCTTACTCAAATGGTAATTTTTTAATTCCCTTTTAATTTCATATCTAAAATTGGTAAATATTTTCCATGTCTATATTTTACTTAGCTACATATAGTTGTTCAATTTATCCTTCCTAAATGGAGGGTAATTTCTTTTGAAGAGGGTAATTAACAAAGGGTATTTGTCAAATTCATTATATAACATATATGTATTTCCACATTTTGCAATGCCTATGGTTATGATGAATTTGTGCAAATTATAGTGACCAACAATTGAATTTTTTTTGCATATTTTATTATACATTATGGTAATTACCTTGGAAAATAATCTTACCAAATGATCTTGGAATACGTCATTATAAGAATGCCTCACTTGATGATACATTTTTAACACTATTGAAATTGATTCTATTATATTATGTTGATTTTATTCATAGGATGTTTGAAATTTCATGTCTTTATGTTTTGAGTTCCAATTTTACAAGGACATTTTTTTTCCTCCCTTTAAAATATATCATAGCTATGTAAATTTAAACCTTATGCTTACCCAATTACCCAATATTAGGTATGGTTTGTAAAATTAAGATTGAACATTTGAACTTGTTCATATCTTGTTCAATGTGAAAAAAAAGAGGAAAACAAGAGACTTTTACTACATTAATAGAAATAAGATAATAACTCATTGAGAATGGAAATGTATGAAAGATTTGAAGGGATTTCTTTATATACTAAAAAGAAAAAGAAAAAATATATATTCAATGAAAAGCGTATTATCTTTGTAATAGGAAAAAAAAATCTTCATCCACTTCTTGTGCATGTTAAAAAAAAATCTACAGATGGTTTGTACAAAGTATTGTTGAAAGGTGACAAATGCAAGTTGTCACCTAAGCATGAACATCACTTGTATCTCCATGTACACCCTTGTTCTTGTATATACTTTTTGTAATCTAGGTTTTTAATATTCTTGACCACCCCCTTTTTATACAAAAATACAATTTTTTTTGAATTACAAAGTCTTTTTTTAAAAATCCCTTGTGTTGGTTTTAGAAATATGTAGTGTCCCACCACTACCAAGAAACATGGGTCTAATTCACTAACCCATTTCACTACAATGTTTTAAAAGTGAAATGGGTTCATTAACTACTATTTTAGCCAAGTGCAATTTCACCATTGGTGAAATCATTGATGCTTAATTCATTAAGATTCATTTTTATGTTATTCAAAATATTTACAAATCGGTTAAAAAAGATATATAGTTATTGAATGTAAATATTTATTAAACATGTGTATTTATTAGTTTATTAAGAGGTTTGGTATTGATACAAATTTAAAAACATGTTATAGTATGTATTAAATTTATTTTCATGAATGAAAAAACCTTTCCAAAAACTAGATGAAAATTTTATTCAAAATAAAAAAATTATACAATTTACAACACCAAAAAAATTATATATGTATAAATTCATAATAAGAAAATTTTCATATATAGTTAAAATTAGATGCTAAAATCATTTACCCCTAATTCAAAATAATTCATTCTAGAGTTCATTTTTATGTTATTCAAATTATTGGCAACATATATTTAAATAAATATTTTAATTTATCACTTTATATTTTATATTTTTTACTTATCAAACTTTTTGGTCATACAATTAGTTTTTAAATGTTATAATTTGTATTAAATGTCATTTTATAAAATTAAAAAACCCTTAAAAAGATGAAAATTTATTATTCATAATATAATTTAATAAAAATTATGATATTGAGAAAAAAAAATGTGTGTATAAACTAATAATTATTTACATGATGTTTATAGTATTATATATCATTATCAAGTAGTTTCAAATCACATAATATTATCTGTTTTAATAACTTAAATATTCCACATTAGGGTAATTATTAAATAATTATATTGACATAATAAAAGAATTATACAATTTATATTAATTAAACTTATGTTTAAAATGTGGAGGGATATAATATTCATATTATATATATGATCATCAACAGTCAACTATTTTTTAAAACAAAAAATCAATGTTGTTTTTTAATAGGCTTATTCACAATTTATGTTATGTGAAATATGTTTTTTCCTTCAAAACATATTGTTGAAATGGATTAAATGAAACAAATTCAAATGGATTTTCAGTCAAATTACTTGATTTTTTTTTTCTTAAAAAACTTATATGTGTGAAAATCTTGAAATATATATAGCATGAAATTTTATTTTTTCCTTTGGAGAAAGTTTGAGAAAGATAATAATGATTAAACAAAATAAATCTTGGAGACACCATTGTTGAAATGTTGGAAATTGCAAGTTTCAATTGTATTTAATCATATTAAGTAATCAATTTTTTTAAAAATATTAAAGATGTGTACATCTTGGAAATTTTAATGTTTTTCATTTGGACAAAGTGTGAAAAAGATAATAATGCTTTAAAAAGAAACAATTTTGAATACATCATTGTTGAAATGTATTAAATTGCATGATTCAAATGCATTTTCAATCAAATTAAATAGTTATTTTTCCTTTAAAATATGAACAATGTGTAAATCTTGGGAAAATCTTTTAAATTGAAGTTTTTTTTTTTCATTTGGACATAGTATGAGAAAAATAATAATAATTGAAGATGATTTTTTTTAATAATGCAATAAACAAGATAATAAATATAAATTTATTCGTCACGCCACTTGTATCATGTCAAATGAGGTGATTGTATGGCAAAAGCAATAGGTTATCACCTTTTAATCCAAGGTTCAAACTTTGTTAAAACTTTCATGTGGTCAACAGTGTATGTTGATCATATAGTCAACATTGTATGTTGACTATATGTACATAAAATGATTTTTTAAATTAAAAAATAAAAATTCGAATTAATATTAAATAAATTATTAAATGATTCAAATAAATAAATACAATAAATGTCATGTGGCAATTTCTAATTTGATTAATTCCAAGTGAATTCACTCATACCAACCCATCACCAATCACCAAAAAATGTGGTGAATTCATTAGATTTTCAATCTAATTAATTATTGATATCATCTAAATGATTAATGAAACTCCTAATCCACTAGGGATGCAACTTTATTAGTGCACATTGAAATAGAAAGTTGGATGTTAACTTCTTTTTTTTTTGTACTTCCTTTTTCCAAGGTAATTTTGGGTTGTCTATTGTAATTGTTCTATTGCAAGAGATGCCTAGGGCCCACAAGACCCATGACCAATTGCACTATCCAATTTTCAGTTTGTTTTGGGTTTTGTTGGATAAACCCCAACTTAGTTAGCAAATGAGTGGCTAGTCAACTTTAAAGCTTTAGAGTAATCTTGGAGGAAAAGATTGTTACCCATGACTACCTACCTATTTACTTGCTCATGAGGATTTACTTACCTAACTATGACTACTTATTTATTTATTTGTTCAGAATTACCAACCTACCTTGCAATACCTTCATTCATATACATATTGCATTTTACTAAGTTTGTCTATATGCACTTCCAAGCTACATTCTACCTCCTCCGTCACCTAACTTCACTTCCAAAGGAACACATGCACCTTCATTGGATTTTCAAGTATGTCTAGCTTGAAGTTCATCATCACTTTTTTTTGGTGTTTTTTCAAGCCTTTGTGCAAAACTTTAGAACAACCTAAAGCTTCCTCTTTGGCTTGCCCTCATGTAAGTCATATGAGTTTCAAGGAACATTTAAAGCTACCTAGTAAGCACCCTTCCATTGTAGGTTCCATTAAAGGTAAGCTTGTGGTGACCTTTTTGTGTTTTTTAATTTGAAAGGTCATTGTTTTGTGTTTGTTTTCTTTGTTGCAAGTGTGGTGGCAACTCCTCAATGCTTATCACCATCATTCTTTGGTTTAAATTAAATTTTTTTTAAAATGTTGTATGAGTGGCATCAAGTTTCAAGCTTGTTGTCATGTGTTTTGTTTTTGTTTTATGTTTTCTTGTGAAACAAGGGTAATGTAATGCTTTTAAGCTAGTCAACATTCTATCTAGTTTTTGTTTAGTTTTTGTTGTCATACAATGGTGACAATGAGCTCCAAGGTCATTATTGTTGTAATTCTTTTTTGTTTATTTGCTACAAGCACCATGACAACACATTGTGAATTCAACAACATCGAGGTTTTTTATTTGGTTGTGCTACAAGGGTGACAATGAGTTTCAAGCTTGTTATCGTTTAGTTTTTTTTTTAGTTTAGTTTTTTTTTTTGCTTACAAGCATGGTTATAATTAGCTCTAAACTAATCATTATATCATATTTTGTTTATAATGTGTTACAAATGTGATGGCAAGTTTTAAACTTGACATTGTTATTTTTTCATTTTTGGTTGTTTTATTGTTGTGAGCACAACATCAACAAGCTCTAAGCTCATCATCATCAATACTCCCAAGTGAAAACCACTTTGGGAATAATTCTATAAAAGTCCTAAATTTTTAAAACAAAAGTTCAAATGACATATGATGTCCAAATTAGACCTTCAATATGCCATTGGAAATGTTGTGAAAAATAATTATCAAAAGTGGGTTCACATTTTTCATTTGGAGTTATGAAATAAAAATTATGGCCAAAAAATAGTCATGAGTCAATTTGGCAATTTAACTCCCAACCACTAAAGGTAAAAAAAAAAGGATTAAATCACCTTTTAATTGAACATGTGATATGAAATTGGAAAGTCTCTTCAAATGCTACAACTTTCCATTGAGATATTTTCAATTAAAGCTTGTATGTAAAGATCATGAACCCATAAAGTCGCAAGATTCATAACTTGCCAAAATCAAGAATTTTCTACTCCGCCTTTTGGGAGTTTAGGATTCTTGGATATTCTTACCATTTTGATGCACCCCCTAATCCCATAGTATATACCATAGGAAAACAATTGATGGTTTCTCTCCAAGTCTAAGTTGTGGTGTATTTTATGAAATTTTTTGTTCACCCATGGTTCATATAGTCACCATTTAAATTCCAACTTGGACTAATTACATTTTTTTTTTCATTCTAAATTAAACATGGGAATCAATATTATTTTCACCCCACATGCTATAACCTAAATAAATTCCATGGATGGAAAGTGGAAACATAAATAAATCTAGGCCCCAATTAGCAAATATCTTCCCTTGTGTGTATCACTAGTAAGGGTCAATAAGGTCCAAATTCTTTAAGCTTTACCAAAATCTTGTCACCATGCTCAATCTTTTTTACCTAGTCATTTTTACCATGTAATTATGACACATTTATGGAAGATTATGATGGAATCTAAAATTGTAGTGGTCTAAAATATGGTAATTATGAAATATTTGACTCTTTTTTATTTATGGGGATCTAAATATAGGGTAAAAAAGGACTAGGTCCTTTTCATCTTGGGTGGCACACCTTAAATTTAAAGGAAATTGACTTGAAAATTATTAATATTTTCATGCACCAATGTAGTTTATTCCCCCCCAACAATAATATCTTCCTTATTTTTAAATTAAAATTCAATAGACTATTTATTGGTGTGGCATATGTTTTGGGTTTAAGGAGGACATGCAAAAACTATATTTTTTTTATGGCTTTGAACAATGACTATCAAGTTGAAACTTGTTTAAGGCGCCACGGTTGTCAATAATTTAATATTCCAAATATAGGAATAACAAGGATTATGACGTTATACATTTTTTGTAAAATAATTCAAGTAGACCAATTTGTTAACCTTGGGCTATGGAGGATGTTGATGTTCACTTAACTTCAAATAAACAATTGTTTCTTAAGTTTAATGTTATCATTTTTGGGACGGAATGGGGTTCCATTATTTCATACATAGGAAATTTTGGAAATTGATGTGTTGGATAATAGGGAAAAGTGTATATCCATATTTATCTGTGTTGCATATTAGCCTTCTTCAATAGTGAAAATCATCTTGTTATGATTATAGGGGGTATACATGATTAATTAATGTGCATTCAACTATAGTCAATCACTAGCTTGAATAGAACATTGGACACGATTCCAATCATATTTTAATCAATTCGACTTCTATGCCTTGCATTCCTATAAGTTGGGCAAAATGAACATGAATTTTGCCTAGAAATTTTCCATTGTGGTGTAGTCATGATCCCCTACCAATTCAATTCTAAATTGACAACAAATTCAACTTGTTGAAGAGTCAAAATGGAATTGTTTGGTTTTCTAAACATGTAATTCAAACTAATTTTTAAACTCCAAAATTTTATCCTCCATCGAGCCTCTTTCTCTAAGTCCTTTTCAATTCCATGAATTTTTTTCTTCCGTCATAAAACACTTAAACTCCACCAACAAAGGGAAAAGGTTGGGTTGTTGAGTTTTTGGGGTGGTAGTTGCTCATTTTGAACCATAAACCACATGGGCTAAAATGAACCAACACCCATTAGCACACCATCCACTAAATGCCCATTTATGATTCAATTGAGATGAATTTCAACAATTGAATCAACATTTGATTTCACCTTGATCACCCAATATCCCATTGCAATTCATCCATGCATTCCAAAATTGTTCATACATCCATTGAATATCACTTGTGAATTTTCAATGGATGAATATTACATGAACTTTCCATTTACAAGTTTGTGTGGATGAAATTTCAAGGATGATGAAACTCACTTGATGAATAAAATTTAGATCCATGAAATGTCATTAAAAGTTTTATGTCATTGATGGAATATAATTCATTCACAATTTGATTTCATCCTTTATGATTCATCCAATTTCCATGGATGATGAAATTCACTTGATGAAATAAAGTTCAAATCCTTGAAATGTCATTAAAAGTTTTATGTCATTGATGAAATATAATTCATTCACAATTTGATTTCATCCATTCATATTCATCCAAATTCCATGGATAATGAAGTAAACTTGATGAAATAAAGTTCAGATCCATCAAATGTCATTAAAAGTTTTATGTCATTGATGAAAATAACCCATTCACAATTTGATTTCATCCATGGATATTCCTCCAAATTCCATGAATGAAAATTTGTGAACTATGATTTGTGAATTTGTACTAGATTAATGATAAGACTTTAATGGATCAAATTTTCAAGATGAAATAAAATTGAATATGAAATATTGTCCAAAATTTTATTTCATTCTTGAAATTTCATGTGGATTGTCATGTTAAAATCACTACTTAGTTGGTCTTTTTAAACATGAGGCAAAGGTTACCTTTATTGTAATTTTTTTTTCACACAACCTTGTTCTTTTTCATTTTCAAAATGCAAGTAAATAAGTATTTGAAACAATGACTAAGATGTTCATATAAAAAATGATTATGGTAATATGAAGGCCATTACCTAATGGTGACCCTACATGATTGTCATTGTTTGATGTGGATTGAAATCATCATCATTGTTCAATGGTAATCAAAAGTAACATCCACCATTAGGATAACAACTGAAAGTGATTTTCACCATTCGATGGCACCAAAAATAGTTGCCACTATTGAATGGTGATAAAAATTATTGAAATTTTATCTCCAAAATCATGATGACCAATTTTGGTAAGTTGTCATAAAAATTGACATAAAAAAAATTCATGGATGATTTGTGATAAATTCAATGAATGATGTTTCATGGATGGTACAAAATTTTGGATGCAATTTACATCATCATACATATAATCCTACCCATGGGGAGGCCACTATTTCTATTTTATGAAACACTTAAGATTTTTTTAATTATTTATTGGTATGCTATGAAATAATGATATATTTTAAGTATATTTTCAAGATTAATTATAGGCACCCTATTTAAATTTAATATTATTATTGCACCTTATATGTTTTGCACACATGTTTGAAATAAAATGGAAGTAACTTCCCCATGATCCTACCACTATGGGGTGTAATGATTTAAACATGACACAATTCTTTTATTAAAACTCCCATTGCAATGCCAAGTAGGTGGAACGTAATGGAAAATAGGTAGAATATATATGTAATCAAAACCAATTTTATATTTTGTTAAAAAAATTTGGTGTCATTATTGATGACAAAAGGCCCCAAAAGAATAACAAAATAGAAGTTTTTTTTTGGCCTTAAATCTAAAGTCTTCTGGTCAAAGTTATTTAGACAAGAGGTAATGCTTTGATTAAAAAAGAAAAAAATTGCAATGGTTATAGTTGGAACACTTAGCAAAAAGTAGGATGACTATTTTTTTTTATTTGTTCTCTTTAAAAAGTTATATTTGAAAATTTCCATTGGCAATGGCATTGCCATCCATTGGTAGGCAAATTGCAAATTGAATTTGCATTATAGCTTTTCTTTTGAGTTTTTTATAATGTCGTTGGCTACTTTCAAAGGCTCCATAATTCTCTAGTTTCAAACCTATATCTACTTGGGTTTCATGTTAAACTTTGCACTACCAATGATGATGATTTATTTTCCATTTGACACAATTCAATTCAATCAATTATATTTGGAACTAAAACTAAATTCAATTGGAGTAATCATTTTAGTTGGAATTAAACTTGTTATAACAACTATAGAACGAATAGAACATCTTTATGTGCACTTTTAAAACTTATTTTAATTATAAAATTATGATGAAGGTCATGATGTGGTGGGGTGATGATTCTTGTATGACCAAGTTAGACACTAGTGAATGTAATTCACCACTTCCCACAAGCAATAGTCTAGGATCATATTATTTAATAATAGTTTGGAGATATGTTAATCTTTCCATGTGTCTAATAAATATATATTTTGCACTACCTACATTTTTTTCATAAAATGGTTGACAATTTGGTGAACCTAATGACTTAAAGCAAATTGGACTTGGCAAACTTATGAATGGATGTCAATTTGGTAATTTGACAAGGTGGACTCGCTAAAAATGCAAAATCAACTTCGCAATTTAGCCAAGTAAATAATATTCCATAAAAATGTTAAATGGAGGGAACCTTGAGCCATAGACATGGGTTGTTTGTGTAGGGTAGAGCTCTAAGATAGCATCATTCCCAAAATAAAAAGGCTTAAGATATATGGTCATAGTTGATTACCTTACATTTTGGAATGTTCCCCACCTATGGGCTTTATTTATCATAAAACATGAGGTAAAAGTTATCATGAACCTAAACATATGTTGATCATGGAGAGTAAGAAGGAGAGTTATACATACTCCTTAAGAGTGGGAAGGATCTTACATCTAAAAAACGAAGTATACCTTCTATGGTGTAAGATCCCTCCCGTGCTCAGGGTGTAAACATAATATATTTCTTCTTTTGCTTCTACCTAAGTCAATGTGATTGTACAATCATATATATATAAGGTAAAGATATGTAATGCCTATCAATGAATGGTGATAATAACAAAAGAGGTCTAGATATGTTCCAATTTCAAATGGATGGTAGTGTCATTGTTAATAATTTTTTAAAAATATTGTAAGATGTTTATATGTCTCCCCATTGTGTTCCATTTACCTACCATTAATGTGGGCTTATTGATTGAAGTATGCCTCATTTTTAATCATTGTGATCATATTGGCAAATAATTCAAGTGACGATGATAATCAAATTAGCTTATGTCAAATAAGTATACAGTTCATTAGTGGTTGTCCACTTGACAATTTCACACAATTATCCGATTCTTAAATAAATAGGCATTTCAATAAGGAATTATTGAACAAAGAGGGAAAGTGCCTCCTTTTCTATTTGCCTTTGAACATACTTTGGATTTTTTCCTCATGTGTTGGATACTGAAAATCAACAACCATTGTCAAGGAACTTCAATTCAATTCATATTGTATTTAAATTCAAATTAAATTGATTCTCCCAAGTGGAGTTCAATTGAATTGAAATTCAATTGATTAGAATTACATTCAACTGAAATCAGTGGAAATTCAATTGAGTGGAATTACATGTAATTGAATGGAATTTCAAATCCAATTTAAATTGGAATTACATTGTATTAATTGTGATTGTATTCACTTGAACTCAAATAATTAATTAACTAATTATGGACCATAAAGTGAGGAGGGTAAGGAAGCAATACAACAATACAAACAATCCAAAATCTAAATATCTATAAGTAGTCAAAGAAAGAAAAAATACAAATTGTGTAAGGGAAAAAAGAAATATAATAAGGGAGTTACATTACAAAAAAAAATGAGGTATTGCAATGTCATAAGAGGTCTTGAATAGAAGAGAACCACTCAAAATCACTGACGATATCAAATTTTTACCCCTATTACAAGATATGAAAATTTGGGATAATATTGGAATACATCACATTTAGTAGTTGAAATGGATCCATGTGAGGTAATTTTATGTTCTTGAACACCTAATATGCATGTTACATGTCAAATAACAATTTTCCAATAGGGTTTGAAGATTTGCACATAGTCTTGAAAATATTTATTATTTAGTGAATAGATTAAGTCTTGGATGTTTATGAGGAAAGCCTTGCTTGATAATGGAACAAGGAGTATTGTCATTTCATGTATGCTTAGTATATTCTTAAGGATTGGAGGAGATTGGCATATTGCTAAAAGTAGAAGCATCAAAACCAATCTCATCATTTTTGCAAGTATTAGAATGTCTGCCATACAGGTCCTTTCAATGCAAATTTCTAGAGAAAAAAATGAAATCTAGTCCTTTAAAGTTTGTTCTACAACTATTTCTTACTAGGTTTGCCTATCATTATCATAGATCCCATGGCTCATTACCCTATTTTGACAAAATGGAATGATTTCAAATATTTACCCAAAAAAATGAGAATTATTGCACCATCCAATTTGAAGTAAATTATTTAGCTTACATGCAAAAACTACAAGACTAATGACTACAAATTGTAACTACAAATTGTAGGGGCAATTATAATGTGAAGTCAAAATATTAAATGACATAAAAATAAATTGTCTTTTTTTATTACACTTTTTGCATCATGAATTGGGTTTTTTAAATATGAAAGAGGATTAAAACTTGACAAAAGAGACACATGAGGGAACAATAATATCTTCTTGAAAGGTGTAGACATGAAGGATCCTTAAAAAACTCCTGCCATAGTTTTTATGTGACCTTCAAGGACTACAAAAAAACTTCCTGTCAAATAGTGAACTTTGATCACATAAAAGCTAGGATGAGGTATTGCATTTTGCACATATTGTATCTAGCCTCTTGATTTCATTGGAACAATATCATTATAATCAAATCAGGTCAAGATTTTTCAAGAAACAAAACACACATATTATTAGAAAAATCCAATACATAGAAAGGAACAAAGAAGAAAGCTTACATTTGCCATTATTTCTGAGTGGCACCTTTATTTTTATTCGGTGTAGTGTAGAATGTAGAGCAATGTACTGTGAAAGCAGTTGATGTGTAAAGTGGAATTGCTGGTGCAAATTAACATGTAGCAACAAGATCCTCCCCGTCCACCTCTCAATGGATTTGCTCTTTTGTGGTCTAGAAGAGACTTAGGCATTGCACTTGTTGCACTAATGATGAAAAAAATTATTTTGTTTGGCAGAAACCTTTGTCAATTGCTATCACTCCTCACAATCCAAAAGCATCCCAAGTCGACCCAAATGCAATATCTCTTCCACATCATCACTTACACATTTTGTTGGTGAGACAATTCCAACATCAAACGATGCCCTGCTACTAAGCCCTCGACCTTAAACCTTATTCACCTAACTACTTATTTACTATCTAGGTAGATAGAAAAATAGGACCTACTTATTTAAATAGGCAAGTAGGTAGGTAGGAAGGTAGAATACTAGAAGAGTAGATGAATTAAAGAGAAGCCACATTAATTTTTTTAATTTGTTATGTGTTTTGCCTTTAGTGTTAAACTTTATAAATTCATTTAAACATGGCACACATACTTTAATGTGAGAATGCAAAAGGAAACACCTCCTTTATATAATTTGTGAACTGAAATATTGAAGACAAAACATATGGGTTAAATCTTTTTGTGGCATCCTAGTTGTAATTGAATTGTAACTACAAAAAATATATCCCACATGTTTTCTATTTAATTTTAATTTTTAAAATTAATTTCAAATTAATTTTAATTTTATAACTAATTATCTAACATAATTATTAAGGATTTAATTATTTGAATTAAATATGTGATAATTAATTATTTAGATAGATTATATGAATTAATTAATATAATTCAGATAATTAATTAGTTGATTTATTCAAATAATTAGTTATCAAAATAAATATTAGATTATTCATTATTTAAATAACTATTAGATAATTAATTATGTTGATAATTGATGATTTGAATTCAAATAAAATTTAATAATTACTTGCCTTCATTAACAATTTTTTTTGTTTAAAATTATTTGAATTAATGGATTAAATTTATATAATTAGGTACTGAATCTAAATAATTAGTTACTAGATAACTATTTATTTATTATCTAAATTAATTAAATACTAATAAATCAAATTTGATTAATGAATTCATATGAATAGTTTATTATTTAGTTTACTTAATTAGTTCATGGTAATTAAATATATTACATATTAATTACTAATTTAAAAATTAATAACAAATAATTCATTCTGAAATATTAAATAATAAACATGAATTTGAGTAAAAGACATTGAAGTATATAGAGACATATTCATATGTACACCCTTATTGAATGTTTAATAAAATATACATATTGCTTTTAATTTCAATTGAAAATTAGATTTTCACCTTTCATGAAATTCTATGGTTTGATTTGTATGTATAATACCATAATATTGTGAATTCCAATGTAGTGAAATATTATTAACATAACAATTGAACATCAATTACAAAAATTAGGATTATAATATTTACTGGATTATTTAAATTTTAACTATTTAGATAATTATGACAATGAATTATTTTATTTTATTAATTCAATATAAGAATTGGCTCATATCAAGGAAGGATTTAATAATCTAGTCTAGAAATGTTTGAAGTGTATAAACAATGATATCTATATGTACATACCCATAAACAGTTTCATACACCATTCCAATCCAACTAAAGGCCTGCACTTACACTTTTAATGAATTGCACAATCTGTAAATCTTTTAATAATATGAGTTACCACATAGTTAACAATTAAATCTAAATGAATTAAATGCTCTAGTTCCAAAATAGTGAACAAGTAGTAGTTATGTAGTGAAACCATAATGGCACATTTGGTTATAACTTAGTTGTAAAACTAACCAAGTTAATTGATTTTTAGTTGCAAACAAGTTGCAAATTCTAGATGTTATGGACTTTTATTTAACCGTACATTAGGCAAGATCATAGATATCAATGCTATATGGTAATTGCAAAATAGTTGTTCACTCAACATTAAAGCTACAAAAGTTGCAACATTATTGAGATTATCCACTTTGCTTCAACATGTGATCATGGTCAAATGATGGTTGATTATCATTGTATATATTTTGTGTACATACACCCATATAAAGTCCAAGTTGCAACTAATGCATAACTAGATTACAACTATGAAATATTCTAACGTGACATTTTAATTATTAATTCATCATATTTTCGTAGTGTAATACCTTGGTTGCATAATAATTTTCATGACAATTTAGTTGCATGCGAGTCTAGTATCCGTCGACACAATTTCTCATAGTGACATGGGGATGAAAGTAAGCATTCATCTTCATTATAAATGAATCATATTTTCATTCATCTAATATATGGATGATTTTTTTTGAATTTACATGTTTTTAACAAATAGAACTTCCATCAAAATTATGGACGAATGTTTGATTTTATCATTAAACCAATATTGATTTTTTTCCCCCGTAATTTAATAAATTAAAACTTGACGAAACACAATATAATTTTATATGATATATCATTTGTTGAATAATATAATGTACTTTCCATTATAAATGTATTTGATGGTTATGATTTTAAATGTCGATATTTTCAATCTGTTTTAATTATATTATTATTATTATGCTAACATCCACCCCATGGTCATTTATTTATTTATTTATTATTATTATTTCGTGCAAATTGACCAAATGTCATCGACAATAGTGGGTTTTTCTTTTCCTTCTCTAGAGGTGCCACAACTTTTTTCAAATCTAATCAATGTTGTTAACAATGATGAATTTTGAATGTTTTAAATATCTTTAAATACTTAATGTCATTGATGACAATGCGATTTTTTTTTCTAATTATTTATTTTCAAGGTGTTTTAGTTTTTCTCAAAATACATATATAATTTCAAATTCTCATCATTCCTAAAAGGGTATAAAAAAAAAACATGAAATATGAACTCCAAGCCTTTCAATTTGCTCTCAATATGTTAGAAGGTAGTTTGAATTTTGCAAGGGCTCCTTTCAAGCTTCAAAAAGTAGTCAAGTTAGAAGAAATAAAAGAGAAAAAGAAATTGAAAAAAGTAAAAAGGACATGGGCACTTAATCAACCTATGAAAGAAATAAAATGAAAGGCAAGTTTGATTTTGTGGGAATAAAAGTTTCAATAGACCCGGAAAAAAAACATTGACCAACTTAAAAGTTTTTATGTTTTGGGCAGCTTGAAGCTGATTTGGGCAATTCAGATTTTTTTTTTGAGACCAATCTTGTGTTTGTATATTGTTTTTGATATATCTTAAGGTAAAGGTATATATCAATTTTCAATTTACTTACCCATTGGATAAGGGTATATTATGATTTTTTTCCAATTGGAATAAAATCCATATAATGTTTTGAAAACATTTGGGTGGAGGGGAAACACCTTGATATTCATTATATTGGTTACGGTTTTTAAAAGGCTAAAAAAGGGCCTTTTTTTGTTTAATAAAAAATGGGATTTTTTTTTATCACATTTTGGAATTTATTTAAATAACTTTCATAAGCCTAAATCTGGTTGGACAATCCATAGATGTGATGTCAAATTACAATAATAAAATTGAATTATAATTATAATTATAAATATAGTTTATTTATAATTTTAAAAAATATATTTTATATTCTTAAACATGCATAAAATGAGAAAGCATTGAAATCAAATTGACAACATCCAACTTGCTTATTAAACATAAAAACAAATCTTAAAATCAAAATATGCAATGTCAACAAATTCAACATAATGATTTGATTGGTTTTCAAACTCCTCTTCAATATAATCTAAAAAAATTGCTTCAACATCCCCAAAGTCATCAAGAAACACATTTTTTCTCAATATTGAATAATGATCACACATAACAATGGCAATGATCTTAAAATTTAGGCTATGATTTTAAAGTTTAGGTGAAACTTACGCTAACAACATTTACTCAAAATTTGAGAACATACATGGTTTCAAATATGAATATTTTAAAGATATATCCAAGGTTATGAACTAGGTATTTTTTCCAATTTGATATACCTTTGGGTATGCATTTGATAAGGTATATTGATTTTGAAAAAACATGGTAGGATAAATAATATACCCTTGCCGATACCTTATCAAATGCGGGTATATATGGGTAAATGATATACATGTACAATATTAATTTGGACATGGCAACATCCCTTTAAGGATGTGTAGTCAACAACTTGGCAATACCAATTTAACAACATGGACTTAACAATTGGGCACTATTCACTTTGCAATTTGGTAAAGTGGATTTGGCAATGGGTAAAGCTAATTTGGAAAATTAACAAAATAACAACCCAGACTTTACAAGTTGGCAAAGTGCACTATACAAATTCATGGCTTTTCAAATTGTTCAATTTGACTAACATGTCCATTTTGATTAAAATTTTGGAAAATTTGACTAAAGGCCCCTAGTAATTGAAGTGACATGTTTTTTTGGACTAGTTTAATTGACTAAAATGATTTTTCTAACTACTTGGTCAATGTGACATTTAATCAAAATGGACATCTCTAAAAAATAAAAACATGGCTCTAATAAAATGAAACATGTAGTCAAATGAGATATGCAATCGGAAAATTTGGAAAAAAAATTTACAGAAGTAAGTAGTAAGGTAGGTACATAGATATATTATTATTATTTTATACTTTAATTATTTGGGTAGGTATATTATACTTAATTAAGGTAGGGTAATTACTATTTAGGTAAGGGGGTTAGGTCAATAATTAATTAATTAATTAATTTTCATTAATTATTCACGCAAGTAAAGTAGATAATTAGGTAAAGTTTGGAAGGATAACTAGTTTGTTAGGTAAGATAAGTCATCATTAGCCTTGTCAAAGTAAGGTAGGGTATGTAAATAAAGAAATAAACAATATCTTATGCATTAATTATTTGAGTGGGTTTTTGACTAAACATAAGTAAGGTATGGTAACTAATATTTAGATAATGTGGCTAGGTAAATAATTAAACAAACTTTTTCATTAATTATTAAATCAAATATGGTAGGTAGTTATGTAAAAGTAGGGAAGGAGAATTATATATAATTAGAGGGGATAAATAGAACTAAGTTGATCCCAATAAAGTTAGGTAATTAGCTAAGTAAGTTAAGTTAGGGTAGGGTAGGTAAATAAATAAATAAATAAATATTTTATTCATTAATTATTTGGAAAGATCTAATTAGGTTTAGGCAAGATAAGGTTTTTACTATATACATACTATGGATAGGTAGGTTAATAAATTATTATTATTTTCATTAATTATTAGAGCAAGTAACTAGGTAGATAGGTATAACATGGAAGGGTATATAATTAGTTAACTAAGTTGATCCATGTAAGGTACATGGTAATCAACTATTAAGGTGGGTTAATGTAGGGTAGAATGGGTAGGTAAGTAAATAAAATATTAATATAATTTTAGGAAATCGATTTAAAGACAATTTTGATTGTAAAATCTAAAAACTAAAATTTACATAGGGTAAGAAAAATTAGGTTGTAAATATTCATATAACTAGGTAGGTAAGTAAGTAGGAACCTAGTAGTAAGTGGGTTCATTCAAGGTTGGGGTTCCAAAAAGGGACATCTAACTAAAACTAAACTAAAATAACAAGTTTCAATTTTTATAGTGTTTTATATATTAAAACTATGGTTTATTGTTGTGATCCTAAAATTGAAATATTAAAAGAACAAGCTTGTAAAAAACTCTAATAATCATTGGATGTTATATAAAAGTCCTTTTAAGTCCTTGACTGTCATAATTACAATTTTTTTAAATGCTTAAAATAATGCATAGATTAATGCAATTGATTTCAAAAAAAACTACAAGAAAAAAATGTTTCCCTTTTTGCAACTACATGTTCATTAGGTCAATTTGATGAAAAAATAAATCATACAAAAATTTCAAAGTCTTCAAATTTTGAAGTAATGGGTTGCAAGGGAAATGATTATTGTATTCAATCATTTGCATAATTATTTACATTCATTAGGTTTTTAATTTCTAACTCTAGTTGGAGGTCACATGTGCAAAAAATAGTCATGTGAAAAACCATGTTAGTTAGTTTTAAAAGCCCATTTTGGCATTTTCTACATTTTTTGCTTATAAATTAAAATATTCATGCACAATAACGTATGCATGTGAAAAATCACCACCATCACATGAATTATCTTATTTTCAACTTTGAGTTTTTCTCACTTCCATTTGTTTCATGAAAATGTAATTTGTAAAAATTGGCACTAAGAAAGTCCTAAAGGATTTTTTCTTTTTTTTGGTACCCCAAGGTTGAATAGACCCATTTATGCAAATATGTAATGGGTAGGTGTGTTGTATATAGGTAAATAGGAAAGTGTAGCTATATAGTTTCAAATCAACTACATGTATATTTTTTGAGTTTTTGATAGGTAGGAATGTAGGTTGTACATAGGTATGATGTAAGTCAAAGAAAGGTAGGTAGTTTGTAAAAAACTAAATAAGTTGCATGTAGGTAATGAGTATAAAATATATCTTAAATATAGAAATTAAATGAAATAAAAATGAAACATAAAATTCAAATTAAATAGAAAATTAAATAAAATTCAAATTCAAATGAAGTATAAATTCAAATGAAATCATGATGAAATATTTTTCCTTGATGAGTTTTCTTTAAAAATGTTTAATTACTAATAGGTAGGAAGTTGGTTGGTAAGTGGTAGGTAGGTAAGTAGGTAGGTAAAAAAAATTGAAAAAAAATGTGTGTATCAAAAGTTGGACTTATAAAATGATTTGGAAGAAACATGTTATATTTATTATTTCACACATTGTGTTACAAAAACATGTGGTCTTGGTTGTCAAAAACATTAGCATTTGGCCATGGAAATCAAAGTTCAATTCTAATTTTGAACATATACCATACATTATAACACATAGGTGAATGGTAGGGTAGGGTTGGGTGCGTGCGTGCGAGTGTGCACGTGTGTGTCTAGTTTTATGAATTTATTATTATTATTTTATTAATTAGGTAAATGAATGAATGAGTGAATTGAAAGTAATCAATTAAGTAGGAAAATAATTATTTGCATCAATATTATTTTTACTGTTTTGGTCATTCATTTTTTAATAAAATTGTTTCCATGTTTTATAAGTTGCCCAAATTTATTGTCTCATTTGACTAGCCAAATATCCACCAATTTTATTAGTGAAAAAAACCCATTGTCAAAATGGATATGTTCAACATGATTTGACCAAACGGATTGCTTGGTCGGGTTGGATTTTGTCACTTTGTGTCATTTTTTACTAGTTTTCCTCATCAAATAAATCATGGATTCTTATAGTGATGGAATTGAGAAGAAACTAAAATGAACTTGGTAAAATAATTTAGTAACTGGTTTTATGGATGAACATTCATGGATAAAATTTGATAAATTTTCATGTTGAAATGAAGATCATCCATAAAATTTTATTCCATCCATGAAAGTTATCCAAAAATCATCCATGATTTGTAATATGAAAACATGGGATTAGATAGGACTATAAACCAATCTAGTGACAATTTGTGACTAGGAAAACTCATGCAGGCGGAGGTGTGGAAGGAAATGTGACATTTTGAATCAATGAAATTACAATTGCTAAAGCATGGATGATTGCATGTGGCCTTAAAGAACTTGTTCTTGATGAGGATCTTAATGAAAATAATTTTAAAGTAACAATATATGGAACTACCAAATCACAAATTATGTCCATTTGGATATATAACCATTGATTGAAACAATTTTTGATGGATGTTAATTTTGGTCATTGTTTGCGTCCTATGATTAACATGACATGTTGGAACATGATGAGGAAAAAGAAATTGGTGTAAGGAAAAAACTTAATATATGATTGTTAAGAGAATGCATAAAGATTCAAATGTGGAATGTTTTGTTTCAAAGACTTAAAAACCTTTGTATGATGAGCCGACTATAATGTCAACACATGCATATGTTGCTCTATCAACTAGAACTAACACTTTCCTTCTCATAAAACATCCATCATCAAATAGTAATTTGGGATTTGTTATTCAGAAATAAAATATCCTATATCTAGGATGTTGCAAACATATTGCATGAAAAAATATTCGAGAATGGAACAATGAGGTATGCCAAATCTCACACATATGTATACTTTTCATGTTAATTTATAATTATTAAATATAAGATGATGCATCAATTTAGTTCTAACAATTTTCATTATCATATATGTGTGATTGTAGATTAACAAGGAACTAAAATATTGATAGAATCTCTTAATATGTTGTGAGTTGATTGAAAAGGAAAGGTCATGTCAATGTGGATGGCTATGTGGATGTCTAAAAAAAAGGTTCAACCTTTTTCAAATGCACAGTTTAAGAGTCCTTGAAAAAAATAAATTCCAAAGTTGAAGAAAACAATGTTAACAACAAGGAACACAAATTGAAACTCAAAAGCCATAAGAAGCACCAATAGTCATATAAATCATTTTCTCCTAGTTGAAAAGTAAAATCCATTCAATGAAAGGAGGAGTTCTTGTGCTTCATTCATAATAAAATGGATCATTGCAAGATTCATTACCAAGGTTCCAAGAGAAAAACAAAATCGTTGTTCGGCTTGGTCAATTTCCAAGGACATTGATGGACATGATTGTTCCCACGCATGGGTACAAGGCACTTGCTCAATATTCCCATAAATTTTGAACAAATGACCCTATTTCATTATTGGATTGCTATTACATATGGTAAGAGCTTTGGAAATGGAACCAATTTGTAAGTCAAAAAAATTTAATATTTTTGATTTGATAGTCAACCTTCATTTTTATTTTACATTTCAAAAATGTTTTTTATTCAATCATTATTAAATTCACAATGTGCTTTAACATTTGCTCCTTCCACCTTTTGTACATGTAACTCTCACATGATATGTACATAATTACAAAAAAATCACACAAATCATGATCAATGAAACAAAAAGATGAGAAAAAAATTAAATACCATGAATAATATTGAAATGATTCCATTACGGTTGTTTCCACATGCATTTTCCCATTCTTATGTTTTGCATTGGCATCTATTTTTTTGTTAACAATATTTTGAATAATGTCAACATATTCACTTGAAGCCTAATTAAACAACACATGCTTATATGTCAATAATATAACATGTTAAAGTAACCTTAATACAAATGAGTTTGGACCAATGTGTACTAATGATGTGATGCGATGTGTAAAAAAAAAAAATCCTCTTTTTTGCATCAAAACTAAAAGCATTGAAAAAATAAGACAAAGTCAAATGTTCTTGCGGAGCAAGAAAAAAATCCAATTGTTCTCAAAATAAGAGATATTAATTCATGCCAATATTAAACAATTAATTTTCATTTCTCTAGAATTTGAATCAACTTTTTGAGTGAACAAGTTGGCTAGAATTGTCAGTTGTCCCTTTGCATTGTGCCCTTGATCATGTAAATGGTTGGAATTTTGAAAATCCAACTTGGAAGGTTGTGGGTCTTTTCTGGTTTTCTTTTGTTTGAGATGAGTTTTGAAAACCTTTTTATGTGGGGGCTTCGGCGCATTGAGGCTGAATTTCTGTTTAACAATTTCCAGTGCATTTGAGAAAAAAAAGAATTCACACAAAAAAAATGGGCGACGGGAGGGGGACTAGGAAAAAAATATTAAATGATTAAATGCAAATTGTGATTAAAAAATTGTTGCAAACAACATTAACAATGAAAACTACATGGGTTGCATAAGGCCCGCTTTACACTAGGAGGCAGAGCCAAAAATACTTTGGGGCCTACTTTGAGCATTTTTGGGTTGCGAATTGGCCCCAAGTTACTAATAAATGCTAGAACATTGACCCCAGCGGTTGCAAATTGGCCTCCCAAATTTGATGGTATCCTTTTTTCAGCCTTGGGGCCAATACAAGGCCATAAAGTTCAGCATTTATTAGTACTTGGGGCAGATCGACAAGTTTTTTTTCTATTTCAACCTTGTCACCTACTAGTAAAGCCCTTGGGACTGATTTCAACTTTTCCAGGAATAGGAATGCTGGATTCTGGTTTCAACATTGGCCCTGACTCCCAGTGTAAAGCGGGCCTAAGTGTGGTCACATGTGACATATGGTCACAAATGCTCACCTCATTGTGATCTCAACACAATTAACAAATGAAATATATAATAAATGGATACACTTTTATTTGAGGAACAATTTAATACCTCTTGGGATTATTTCCGATTATTTTTGACTAAATTATAATCTAGTTATCAGAGGCATGAATAACGATGTAATGCAAATGCAACTTGAATTAAATATTGAAAAGAAATGAGACACATAAATATTGAAAATTTAGTTGTGAATATGGTGTTGAAAAAAGGAG
>Ga0116231_10003902_pt1 | contig 30549 bp, 30 predicted proteins | sample S1TSphgellanicum_2_FD_89695 | JGI IMG/M metagenome (GOLD analysis project Ga0116231, IMG submission 89695) | Host-associated microbial communities from peat moss isolated from Minnesota, USA - S1T2_Fd - Sphagnum magellanicum MG | ecosystem: Host-associated > Plants > Peat moss > Unclassified... | reverse complement strand
TCTCTCTAAACTAATATCCTTGGGACCGGCCGGAAGATATTAGTTTATGGAGGATATTAGTTTACACAAATTATATGGGGGGTAACAAAAATCATTCCGGAACCTGCCAGAGCAGCATGGAAGATCATGGAAGTTAGTAGAAGGTCATGGATCATTGGGGAAGGTAATGAAACCTTGTGGAGCTTGGTGGAGGATCAAAGAAACACGTAGAAGATCACATGACATGAGTGGTAAAAATCTTGGCAGAAAGTGAGGTTGTGAAAAGTTGCACTCTGGGTATTCTCAAAATACCCTCCTTCACTTTTTTGGTGCCATATGTATGATGTGTTAGTTTATAAAATGCTATGGGACCGGAAAAAAATATTGAATATCAATTTATGAAGAATTATTAGATTAAGTATGAGGCCCGCCACAGGCCTGTGCTTGCATATTAGTTTAGAGAGAATATTAATTTACACAGTATTAGTTTAAAAGAGTTTACTGTATTCCACCACAATGAAATAGAAGGCTAACAAGTGTTCCTAATTCTTCAATCCTTGTTAGTTATTCGGACATTCATGATAGTAAAAAAAAGTCAATGGAGGACAATGCATTTGCTAAGATGAAAACGAATGATGACAAATACACATTAAGCGCAAATCTTTTAAACTAAGTGTTTGGGGTTTTCTACATTTTTGAATTTTCCTGAAAGAATTCCATTGGAAGTTCATCCTTCTCCTGTGGTTTGCCCTTGGGCATTGTTGTTATGGCTGACATAACTTCTTCAAGAATGAGGGCCTTGGTTAGGTCTTTGTTCAACAAATCTATGACCTTGACAAGGACTGAATTTCAACACACATTCTGAGTTGCTGAAATATGATCTAAATGTGGTTCTACCATGTATAACTTTGAGTAATATTGAGTTATGTAGTTAGCCAAATCTTCATGTTTGGTTAATGTAAATTCCCCATCAACCAACTCCTAGATAAGAACTTTTCTCTTTCGTAACTTGTGGAAATCAAAAAAGAGATGAAAGCATCTATCTCTATACCTAGACTAGTTAACAAGAAAATGATTTGATTTTTCCACAAAATCCTAAAAGTACTCTGTTAGTTTCTGTTAATTTGGCCTAGTAATTTGCTAGAATTTCCTTTAGTTAAAGGTTTTTTGGATCTTTTTGAAATTGTGCTTCAACCAAAGAAATCTTTTATGTGGGTGCATATCAGAATGGTCCTTTATTTCTTTTCAACCTTTACAAGGCTTGAAGCACAAGTTGTCACTCCAATTATTGCTCCTTCCAACCAATCTACCCATATTGCAACTAGTGGTGGTTTGGGGTTGCTTCCCTCCCATGCTTCCATCAACTTTTTATTTGAAACACTTTTGTTGAAAAGGGTGTTGTCAAAGTATCTCTTTAATGTTTTAACCTCTTTTTTTCATCTAGATTGTGAGTATTAAAGGGGAGTGATTAGATAACTTGTGTAAAGATGCAACACTTTCAATTTTGTCCCCCCTTAATGTACAACTTCGTTGTAACCAGAAATTTATTTGGTTTGGATTGAAGTGATTATGTTCTACTGTTGTCAAAAGTGTAATCCTTGGTACTCATTTTTTAAAAGTTGCCCAGCTACCATGTGTTTAGTAATCCATGCATGAATGTCAACCTAATTCTAAACTATGGTTTGTTACCCACCCAACCCTACATTTTTGATTAAAAATTTGTTTCATTTTGGTTATATGAAACCAACACCCATAGTGCATGAATTTGGATGGATGGTGATTAGATGCTAGACTTTTTCTATTTGTTCTTATTTTTGTGTTAACCACCTTAATTAACAAATATTTGTTTTTGGGCTTCAACCTTTTTTTTTCCCTTGTAACATTTTCTTGTTTTGATATTTCCTTCAATTCTAACTACACCAACCTACTACCATCCATCTTGGGTTTTTACCCTCCTTGGCAACCTATTTACCTATCCATAAACTAAACCTTAAATTGTCCCACCTACCTACATGATAGTTGATTATATAGTCTAATGACTAATCAAGCCTACTTGTAATGCCAATAAGAAACAAAATGTAGGTATTAAATAAAATACATATCATCGTTCACTAAATCTTCTTTCAACCCCTTTATGCAAGTATTATAATGGGTACACATACAAACCAATGATGTTTAAGTGAAATGTGAATATTAATTGGAATTGGCAATTTTTTATTGTCAAAATATGTACCCCACCTTCATTTTCCTACATTAAATATAAATACATGTACGTAATTATTTTGGTTAATTAAACAAGTAATGAAGGCATAACTTATAATGAAAAAAGATGGATTTAAGGGTAGGGAAATATCGCACACATTTATATACGTCATTAATTGTTTTTTTGCAAAATCACTATCTTCTATTAATTAAAATTAAGTCATGGAACATTTAAATGAGATTTTAGGTTCTTTCAAAAACACATTTACATAAAATAAAAAATTACGTTAAATTTTTGGTTTTTGGAAGAGAGTGAAAATGATTTGATTTGAAAAGTAAAAGTGATACAACCCATTCCATTCATTGAAATCAAAATTTTATGAGGTGCAAAATTTTGTTCATAATTAAAGTTCAAAGGTTTTTTTTTGGGATTAGCACGTGATTGTTTGATTTTCAAGTTATGGGCATGTATTTAATACTTGTGGTGTTTACATTATTTCAAGTAGATTTAAGGTTTTTTCAAAAACACATATATTAAAAAGTTATTTTTTATTGGTCTTTGGAAGGGAGTGAAAACAAATCAATCATAAAATATTAATGTTTCATAACCCATTTCATTCACTTGAAGGTCAAAACAAAATGTTCCCCCACATGCTCATGTTCAAAATTCTTAGAAGGTGAACTTGATATTCATACCTAAAAACAGTGAAATAAACACAAGGAACTCAGTTCACAAAAGATATCAAACAATCAAAAACCACCTTTAACATCTTGGTATAGTGTGACATCTTTTACTCTTTCTATTTGTTTTTTCATGTTATCTCTTGCACAAACCTACATGTTCCTCAATTGAATATATATTTTATAAATAGGAATGTGAGTATACACTAGATAATAAGTGTGAAAGCCCAAACCATTAAATATGATTATTTAACTCAATTTTTAATTAAAAGATTTTTATTGATAGCCTAAGGTTAAAAAAATAACCTTTTTACCATTGATCACACACCAATGGGGAGCCCCACACATGACAAACATGACCCCAAATTCATCACTCTTATGTACTTTATATTTTACAAATGTTATAAATGTGGAAAGATCATATATGGACTCAAGTGAATTTGGAATAAATCACTAAATAAATATATGAAAAGGATAATATGATTTGATGAGCATGAGTTAATGCAAAATAAACCATGAGAAGGGATTGTTTTATTAAGCAATAAAACATTACTTATTTGAATAAAAAACCATAAGACAAGAAATTAATACTTACACAATAAAATAGAATTATTCTTAACATTATACCCAATTCAACTCCTATTTCAGACCTTTTGATCCCCTATTTGTACATTCATGCCCACTTTGATGTTATATATAAAATCTTTTTAAATCATTATCAATTTACATCAAAATTTCAATGTGGAATTCCCAAAAATGGTAACAAACACAAAAAAATTCAACTATGGGGTGCCCAACTTAAAACAATGTTATATGAATTTTTTTATTATAAGAATGTAGAGTTATAGGCATAAAGTTTTAGGGTTTGGATTTTAAAGGGTTCATGATTATGGCTAAAGTTGAAGTTTTAAAGTTTGGGACTTTTAATGTTAAGACTTAAATGTAAAGTTTTTTGGGTTTTATTATTGATGTTTAAGGTTTGGGTTTTTAAGGTTAAAGTATGAAGTTTTAAATAGTAACTTTAAAAATAAAATTTGAACTTTTTATAATTTAATTTTTGAATTTTTAAGGTTGGGGTTTAAGGTTAAGGTTTTAAAGATTTAGGTTTTTTGAATTAAGTTTTGGGATTTCAAGTTCTGGGTTTATGTTTGTGGTTCTTAAATATTTAAATTTATGGGTTTTAATTTTTAAAGTTTGTGTTTTTAGGGTCTATGAATGGGCTTTTTTAAGTTTATATTCAAAGTATTATTTATTTTTTCATTTGGAAACAAAATATTTCTTCTTCAAATTATAACCATGATTTTTTTTCAATTATTGATGATTTCACCTCAACCTTAAGTGACATGAAAAGAAATTGTAGGATATGGACCAAAATGATATCATGATTTTTCAATGTATGGTAGTTATTTGCAATGACTTTTTTAATTCATAATTCTAAACACAACTAAAGGTACCAAATGTTTTAAACATATGTAAAAGTACCAAAGCAACATCATCATTAATTACAATATATTTTTAAATATAAAAATTACAAAATTCGCATTTAAATCACTTATATTATAATGGTAAATACATTAAAAGCTAAATTTACCAAAAAAATTTAAAAGTAAAATTGTCATTAGCAAAATCTATTAAAATTAAATATGAACATAACCAAAATCACACCCAAATGACCATCTAAACCATTTGGGGGTTTTATGAAGAATTATGATTATTATAAATCACACATAAATAATCAAAATGAAAACCACACCCTAGGGGTTGAGTTCATTAATAATTATACATTTAAATGACCATCACCAAAATCTACATTCAAAAAAACCTAAAAGGTTCATCAAAACCCAAATGATCAATATAAAATAATTAGACCATGATGACCATCAACATTGTACAAAGTGAATAGTCATCTAAATATTTTATTTATGTGAAGTTAATTTACAAATGCACATGCAATTGTAATCCATGTTATCATGCAACCATGATGAAATTATTTCAATAAATGAATATTTGGCACCAACAATATGAAGTTTCATTTGTTCACGTTGAAATTTTCGATGCACATGATGTTAATGACTTGAATCATTATAAACCAACAAATATACAAAGATTTGATGAAATGATTAATTTTCGCAAGAAAATTATTTTTTGATAAACATGTCAAATGAAAATCCTCTTATTTCATTATTAATGATGCCCCATGTTATTAAAGATGAAAGATGAAAAATCTTTCATTATTAATGATGAAAGATGTGATAGAGAAAAAATTGAAAATTTTAGACAACATAAACCTAGTGATTTTCATGAACTCAATGTTTTTGGGCTTATCAATATCAACTTGGTATGTGAATTCATTTTCAATATAGGGTTATCATTTTTCATTTCATGCATAATCAACTTTTTCATTCTTTGAACCATTTCAAAAACAATCACACATTTATTTTTGAATGCATTATGTATGGTATTATGGAATTGTGAATGGTGATCTTCAATGAATGCCACATTTAATCAAAACACACACAAAAACATTGATTTTTTAAAAAAGTTATTGCATTGACTAGTTAGTGTAACACTCAGTTGTATGAAATTACATGCACACATTAAAACTTTAAAAATGGATAATTATACAAAAATAAAACTATGAAACACATTATGAAAAAAAATTTAATTAATTAACATTGATTTTAAACACCAATGTTTTACAACCCATCTTTGAAAACAATAATGTTTGAATGACATGGAATCAAGGACATTTCAATGTTACATATAAAATTCAAAAATACATTCATTAAATATGCATGTTGCACATGTGAATGAATATAACAAGAGAATTTGTACAAACATCGTCAAGTTCTTATTCTTTTAACAAGTAAAAACATGACAAAATAAACACCAAAAAATTGAATGTTATAATGCAAAAATCTGAATCTTTGAACAAAACATACAAGTGAATGTTTTATATATACATATGTATATATAATTATTTCCAACGTTAATTTTCCAAAGTTGAATCGATGTAATTACATATTTTCAAAATATTTCAATTGTTTTTTTTTTGAATTATTAAAAATAAGATTAAAAAATACTTGAAAATATTTGAAATTTTTTTACATGTATTATTGTTATGTTTTAAGTACCTCCATATTCATATGTTGAACATTTTAATACAATTTTATTTTGTCCATGAATATTGATTTCATTGTTAAAAGCAATTCCAAACTTGTGAAAAATCACATTATTTTTGAGACATTGGAATAGTTTTTCACATCAAAGTATGAAAAAAAAATGTGTTAAAGTGCTATAATGGGGCTGCTATGGGATGTTAATGAAAATGATTGGAAGTTCCAATTGTTCGACAATGTTAAAGGAAGATTAAAAGTGTGAATTTCCAGTTTTTTTATTTTTTTAAAAAATAATTTTATCACACACTTTATTTGTTTGGATGCTAACTTGCATCAACCTTATTAAAAAAGTATTATAAAATATGACATGAATTTAATCATGTTTTCTAATATAAGAATATTATAAAACACAATATGAATTGCCCATCAAGGTGTTGGGCCTTAGTAGCCCTTGTCATAACTTCCAAGTTTTTGTTGGATTATTTCCCTCTTTTGTTGAAGGTGATAGGTGTGAACAACTTGAAGCCCTTCCCTTTCCAAATGCATCTGATATCAGCGCAAAAGCTTTTTCCCCCAAGGGTTGTAGCAAGGCAAAATCATTCTATGTTGTACCAAAATGGACATCATAAACATTATTTTTTCAAGAAATGAAATTTAATAGAATGTTAGGGTCAAAGTAAAATAAAGTATATAGAAAAAATGAATGTGAAATCATGTGCAAGGTCAAATGCGAGTGCTTGGTTATTAGCCTATATAGTCAGTCCTTTCTTCTGCTTGCCTTTAGATGTTTTCTCCACTGCATTGTGCATTAGGTTGGGTCTTTCACATCTTTTTGTCCTTGGGGTATCACATTGTATTTGTAACTAGCCTTTGGATCTTATGGGGAGACATTGTTTTCATTGTGCACATGGTGGGGAGATGATGACTTCACGTGATGTTGTGCGAAATCCTTTCACAACCATTGCGAGAGATGTGAGGTTTCATGTCTTGCAACAATAAACCCATGTCCTTCTGCCCCTTGCTTTACTCTTCACATTGTCAAATCAACATTCTGTTATTAGTCGATGATGTTCGCACATTGGCAAATATTATCATCATTGACCCCACTCGAGTTGATTTGGTTTCATGAACTATTATTTTTTGTGGGGGTATAATGACAATTGTGGTTCAGATGAAGGATGGTCTTTATCATGATCAATTCCCAATAAACATGTTTTTCCCTTTAGATATGAAAGTTTTTGGATGTTTACACTAACAAGTAGATGAGTTTCTTCATTGACATGTTAAATGGGGAGTGAAAGGCATTAAAGGCCTTCCTTTTCAATTTTGTGCACATTTTATAGGCAAAGGGTGTCAATGGTGTTGCAATTTGCATAGGCAGTCTTTATTTGAGGCATGTTATTGTAGTAGGTGAAGGTTTTTCTAGGCTAGGCATCATTTTAAAAGGTCATCCCCTTTTGTTACTTGATATATTTCTTGCCACAAGAGGGGGTTTGAGAACTGACATTGCATTCGCCCTCTTAGGTGGTTATTTTGTCTTTTTAGACGTAGGTCCTTCCATTTTGTTCCTTGTATTCCCCCTTTTTTGGGTGCTTTGGTTTATTTATGATTTTTTAATGAAACAATAAGCTGCCTTGGGGCCTCTTCTTTATCCATTCAAGATGTTGTAGTTTTATTTGGAGTGGATAACATTAACTAAGTAAAGACTAATGTTGTGTGTGAAAATTAGTGTAGATTAGTTTGTGATTTCAAAAGAAACCTTTGGTTTTAATTTTAATTCTTGTTTTCAATGGAAACTCCAAATCAATTCTTTGGATTTTCAAAACGTTCAATTCTCTTCATTTTCACAAATAATTTAAAATCAATTAAATCTGAGGCCATGCCCAACCTCATCTCCATTACACAACTAAAATAAAATAAAATTGGTGTAATATTAATTTGTTCAATAGTGCACATAGTTCAAGATAATATTATGATGTATTGATTATATGATCAATCAAATGCAATAACTTGTTTAGAATATAGGACCAAGGTTTTACTTTTTTTTATAAAATTGTATGTATTAATCCAACTTTTTTTAACCTATTTAAAATAGGGTACAACACCTTAGTTCAATTTCTAATCAATTTTGAAAAGATGCATGGTTGACTATGTAAGTTCCAATGGCTCGGTTCTAACAAAATTTGAACCCTTTGGTTTGAAAACCTTAGAAACTGACTTATAATGTAGCCCTTAACTTGCCAACATCAGTCCACACCAATGTTCGCAAATTCAAGATATTAAACAGGTTCATGTTCAAGTACTAGGTTAAGTTTTGGGGCATCCAAATGAAGGTTTAGAATTTAGTAAAAACTAAATTTTGATATGGACCATGAAAATGTCTCTTGTTGAAATCTAAACCTAGACTAGTCAAGATTTTTAGTTATAAAAGTAAAAAGTTTTTTTAAAACACAACAAACGAGCTTTGTTTTTTAGCTTGCTACTTTGAAAAAACCTTATGAAATAAATTGTAATGATGTTGAGTGCATGCTGCATAACTCAAGCATAAATAAATAAAATTATGTCATCATTTTTAGTTTTAGTTTGAAAATAGAACTGAACTTGCTTTGTAGTTCTAACTGAGTGAACTACCTTTAGTGTACATTCCATCTCACTTCTCTAGGTGGAAATGCTCTACTATGCACTCAGAATTTACCCCTACTCTTTACGAGCAAGAGGGACCTTACACCTAGAAGTAGGCATAATTCCATCTTATTCATGAGTAGTAGGTTTCTAGCATCCTTCCTTTAATATTAGGAACTCTGTTAATAGATATAAGGTGGCCTCCAAATATACACGTATAAGAAAGTGCTTTGCATAAGAGCCAAAATGTTTGAGAAGCAATAGAGATATTCGCAAAGTCATGAAAAGACAACACTAATACCCTGAGTTTGGTCATAAACAGGGCGAGATTAAAAAAAAACCTGCAAAAAAGAGTACATTAGCTTTCAAGGGGGGTGAAACTCAGGAAACCATCACCCTATCTTTCTTTTCTCCTCAGCACCTCCATTGCTGCTACATAGATTTTCACTATAGTTCCTCTCTAACCTTGTGCATTAAATGCTGAGATTCAACATTTCATACTGAGATTTAATAAAATTTCCTTACTTTACAGATACCACTAAAGAGGGGTTAGGGGTGAAAGAGAGGGTGCATACCAATGTTGGCCGGTTATTGCTTTTGGCAGTTATCAACCCAAATCCTGTTCTAGGTAGCGAATAACCTACTTGCTGGATTTGAATATTTTTAATATCCGGATTTAAACCTACCCAGCTGGTATTAGGAAATTTGATACCCAAAAACACCCTGCTGGTAGGGTATTACATTCACAAAAAGTATATACCTTACTTATATGTTGGCCGAGTAAGAAATACCTAGGTCAGTTATTTGTTCGACATTCATTTTTTTTTTCATTTAGAACTTTGTCATCCATTTAGGCCACCGAAGAGTAAAAAGAAAAAACCTAAAAACTTTACACACCCTCAAATCTTTATGCAACACCTATCTCCTTCATTGCTTTTGACAAAGGCCTTCTTTCAACCAAGACAACAGATTGATCCCTTTGAGGCTTTCTTTCATCAATCCACCCCCAATTTCATTTTTTTGTGAGTATCTCCCATTCAATCTACCACCATCTTCATTGTGAGTATTCATTGCAAAAAGACAAGGTTGGAGGTTGGAGTGTAAGAACTACGTGGGGATTTGCTCACCTTTAATGCATTTTCAACTTCTCAACAGCTGAATCAAATTATGGTGTGTGTTGTGTGTTCATCTACTTTTTCTCAATCTGCATTTAGATTTGATCGCCTTGAATGCATTCTCAAAAGTCAACTCAACTTTTGGTGCGTGTACATTTACTTTTCTGATCAACTTTGAGTTCATGTTCACATATGATCTATAGTTTTGATTATCCATTGCTCCAATAGTAAGTTTAATTCCTTTGTTTAATTATGCTCTAAAGTGGTTTGCAAGTTGTTTAATTATCTATAGTGAAGTTCAAATTTTCTTGTCTAGGGTTTAGGCCTTTAAGTGGGTTGAATTCAAAGTAGATTTAGTGAAACTTTCTTAATCTCTTCTATTTGGGTTTTAAGTGTTAAAGGCAATGTTAGTTCAAGGCAGAGATGTTGAAGCTCCTTCTTTATTCCTTCTATTTAGGGTTTAGTTCTTGAAGTGGGTTGAATTCAAGGCCAAACATTGAAGTTTCATTCTACATTCCTTGTTTGATTATGTTCTTTACGGGCCGCAAGTTGTTAACAATTTCTAGTGAAGCTTTGAATAATCCTTCTATTGAAATATGTTTTTTGTTGGGTTGAATGAGGAATAGAAATAATGAAGCTGATCCTATCTTTCATTTAAATTTTGCTTTATAGTGCCTTGAATTCAAAGCCCAAATAGTGATGGTTTAATCCATCTTTATAATTATGCTCCTAAGTGAATTGAAGTTAGAAATCAAGATAGAAACATTGATTTGCCCTAGTCCTTCTATTTGATTCTATTTTTAAGTGGGTTGAATTCAAAGCAAAATGGCACAAATTGAAACTTTTAATTTAAATGAAAACTTGATGTTAGATTATAATGGTAATGTTTTTGGTCCTGATGATTTGGAATTGGGTTCATTTGAAGATACATGGCCGCTAGTAGTTACTTCAGTTTCAACACCTAATGCGCCATCTAGTTATGGTTTTGAAAGCATTGCAACCCCAACCATTTTGGATCTAGAAGCAAAGGTTGCATGGGAGTTGTTGAAGATTCAATTGACCTTGCAACAAAAGGCATGGGTTCGTCACATTAGGTTTTCTCCCCCCTAGCATTTTTTCATAGTCAATGATGACAATAAGCCAGATCCTATCCGATCTCAAACCATGTGGTGTGTCATTTGTCATTCTGTTTCACAAACCTATAGCTCTGGTAATACCATTAAAAAGAAGAAAGGTTTGACTACCTTTAACAAGTAGCATGGCACAACGTCTATGAAGAAGCACATTTTTTATGAACATCTAATTGCTTGGCAATGTTGGAAAAGTGCCAATTTCCCAGTTGTTGCAACAGATAACTATCAAGAAAAAGGCAAGGAGAGATGTGTTGTTGGCTATGGGGCAATCACAAAACATTTTGGCAGTGTTAATCCTTACAAGAAGGATGATTTACAACAAAAGAAGTTCATGGGGGATTTGCTATTTTTTGTTACTAAAGGTTATATGTTTATTTCTGTTGTGGAAAGTTAGTGGTTGAGGCATTTGGTCATGTGCCAAAATCCCAGAGTTGTGTTTCCTAATCAAAAACAAATGGTGCAACACATTATCCTTTCCTTAATGGTCAAAACCATGGACCATTATGTCATGTCAACTCTGGATTCTTGTGTGATAGTAACTACTTCTTTTGATTTGTGGATGTTTAGATCTAGACATGATACCTTTATGCTTGTGATTAATTTCATTAATCCACAATGGGTACCCTGCCATGTAATAGTGGGATTATTTGAAGCCATTGATATAGCTGGAATTGCCATGGTAGCACAAGTGAAGGATTTACTTTCTTCTTATTCCTTGTGTGGTAAGTTGATTGCATATAAAAAGGATGAAGGTGGCAATCTATCCGCCTTCGCATGAACTCTTAGCTCTATGGTCTCATATGCCCTTTTGGGAGTTGCAACTCTTTACCAAGGGAGTTGTTTTGGCCATGCTTTCAATAAAACATGCCAGTATGTTTGCAATGATGGAAATGTTTGCCTTGGCTTTCAAGAGCTCAGTTTGAAGGCCACACAATTTGCCTTATAGAAAACAATTACGTGAACCTTAAAGAAGTTTGTCAAAGGATGGAATGAATGGAAGCGGGCTTGCATTGATGTAAGGCTTAACCATCAAAAATTGAAAACCTCGTTGAAGACCAGGTTTACTAACAAGGTTATTCTCTTCCAAGAAACCCTAGAATATTGGGATGCCATTAATTTATGTTATCGTAGGTAGGAGATTTTGGAGTTACAGGGTCTTGTGTTGGATGCATAGACATGGGCAATTTGCAAAACAATATGTGAAACTATGCTTCTTGTTGTGAAGCAATGTATCCTCAATCAAATTTGAGGTTATTGGTTAGTTTTTGATGCCTTGAATGACATATTTTTAGTTAGTGTTTGCATGTAGAATGAGATTCAACAATCTGAAACCACCTCCTCAAATTTTGTGAAGGGGGATTTTGAGGCTGAATTGCAAACATTTCACATGCATATGATGGGAGAAGTCTTGGTTGCCTTGGCTCCATTTCTAGCCTTTGCATATGCTTACAATTTGAATAAGGCTCACAACATGTTGGCATTAATGTTGGACTCGTAGTTTAAATCTCTAGATGTGGTGAAGGCATTTGTAAGACGGGCCAAAGTAATTCAAATGGTGGCAAAATACGATAGCAAGGTTTTGATGCCATTGTTGTTAACTACTTTTCAATTCCAAAATCTTGGAATTGAACCCCTTTTTGAACTAGGCATTGTTGATGATGATAACTCAATTTATGGGGTAGTGACCTCTAATGAAGACACCATACATGGGTTGTTGAAGAATGAATTGACTTTATTTCGCCACTTGCATGTGAAGCCCGAGGATTATGCATTGCCTTTCACTTGGTGGTAGTCGCATAAAACAAGGTTTCCAAATGTTTCATTTGTGGCACGGCAAATCCTTGGGATTCTTGGGTTTCAAATTGTGATCAAGTGAATTTTTAGCATAATTAGAGTTTTGACAAGCCTATGGTGTTATAGGCTAGGAGTTGATAATCTTGACAAGCTCATCATGATTATGAAAATTTAATCAACAAATGCATGGGCAAATTGCCCATGAGAAGGCCAATCCTTTAATGAATATTTAAAGAAAAGGTGAGTATCATTGATGACAATGATATTATTTTGGATGTAGCTGACTATTTTAATGTTGATTAGGAGTGATGGATTTGAATCCTTATGAACATTTTATTTTACGTCTTTAGGGCCAATAGCTTTGCCATGAATGGTAATGGAAATATGCCATCTTCAATGGCTAGATGTAATGATCAGCAGAGCTATCTTGTTGTAATAACATTTTGATCCATTTGAACCTATTTAGCTTTTAATTATTTTCTCTTTGGATTTTCCTTGATTGAATTGTTTTTTCATTTTGGTTCAAAGTTTTAAATCTAATAGTTCTTGTTTTTTGAATTATGTTAACTAACAAATTTGTGATTTGATGCCTATAAAAAGAAAGACCTTATTATTGCCAACTTTTCATTTAAAATTTTTTTGGTTGAGTGCAAATGACAAAGACAATGTATGTAAAACTATGAAAGTTAGGAATAATTGTTAATTGAGTACATGGTTTTTTAAAGAATTTCTTTGGATTTGAGCTACTTTGTTTTTTCTTATAATTTTTTGTTTTGTACAAATATTAGGTGGACAGTAAAATGTTTTGGTTGTGTCCTGGATGAATTGGTGAATTTCCATAGATAGCAGATTCCAATGGTTAGAATAGAAAGTGTTACATCACTTGTTATTGATGTTAATCACCCCACACATTGTTTTTGTTAAAGAATGAATGGTGCCATCCAACTATGTCATGTACAAGAAATTTTTTCTATGACAAATGGGTTTTGAATTGTAACATTGTTTTGAGTTGCAACTTAGAGGGCATGTAGAGCTTGTTATTTAACCATGAGTATGGCAATGTGGATGGTGGAATGTAGAAGTTTCATCAAATGTTGAAACATGGTGTGAGTTGTTAGGCACTAATGCTTATGACTACTGAAAATTGTTTTTGTTTGAAAAGGAAACTGTCAATAAGAAAAATGTACCTACTGCCCCTTTCATCTGGATGTCCCATTGAGATAATCTTTATTTTTTGTGTATTGTCTTGGTTTGTTGTTTATCAGGGCAAAAGCTTCTATCGTCCATATATTGCAAATTTCTTGAAAGAGTTGGAAGAGAAAAATATCATTAAGGAGAATGAGGGTGCTTGCGTCATTATAGTTCTTGGTCACACAATTCCATTGCTAGTAGTGAAAGGGGATGGTGGTTTCAACTATTTTTCAATAGCTCTAGGTTGTTTATGGTACATGTTAATCATTATCATCTGGATAACAAAAAAGCCTGTTCAATTGAGCATATCTAAAGTTCTCTAAAAATGTGCATTCTCTTCTAATAAGCGATATTTTCATGCAAACATTTAGGATTGGTTTTGTTGAACCTTATATAATGATTTTAGTTTTAATTAATGGCAAACGAGGTTTAACAGATGCAAGGAAGTTGTGAACTTTACAATTGCTTTACAAATGTCTTGAAGGTATATTAGTGTGCAGGTATCAAGGCTTAATAAGGAGGTGTTAAGGGGGTAAGCTGAGTATGTGATTTGGGATGAATAAGCTAAATAGGATAGGGACTAATTAGGGAACTTTGTTAGTTTTAATTTTGAATTCTTGTTGCTTTGGATCATTATGATGTGATTTGGGATGGTTCTAAAGGGGGGAGTTATGGAGAAGGAGAGGAGAAGAAGATGAGACAAAGAGTTGGAGTTTGGAGAGAGAGTAGGAAGAGCTAGAGGTACTTGTGGTAGAAAACCATAAACTTTGTTTTGATATAACAAAAAATTTAAATATTGTTTTGGGATTTTTTTTCAACAAAACAAGGGATTAAGCTATAATTTGGATTCATGTTTTCAATAATATAGAGAAGCACAAACTTCTACAGTGAATTCTATGTTCATCTTTTGTGGGATTTCTTGCAGTGTTAGATTATGATGAAATGAATTGTAATCTTGTTTCTAAAAAAATTTATGATGTATTTTGAAGTGCAGATTATGGTTATATGCAATAACCATGAATCTAATGTTGGAATGAATGGTAGTGTTAAGTTTGTTGAAGACTTAAGACAGAAATAGTGAACATAGGCATGTTGACAGTAGTGTGAAATATTCTACAAGAATTTAAATTTCATTTCTACCAGGAGGCTGCACAATGAATAATATATATCATTGATGTGGGATAGTTTCAACATTTTGACATATCTTTCAAGGTGGTTGCCTATTGACAAATAGGGAGCATTCTAGATGGTTTTATTTGCATATGGTTGCCCTTAGTTTGTATTCCATGTAGTCCATAATGGATTGTTGGATTTTCAGATTGAAAATTGATATTTAGCTATATTCTGGATATAAGATATAACCTTCAATTTTGGTTGATGGAAGATAGGCTGATTAGCTTGTGAATATGGCTTGCTAGCAATAGAATCTCTTCAGAGGTTTTTTACCTTGAACATGTAAATGGCCATAATATCATAATGAAAATCCCAGATCAGAATATTTGTCAAGGTGACTGTTGTTGGGAGGAAGAATATATATGGAATTCTCTTTGCAACTAAACAGAGTACATTATATCCTCCCTTTGAAATTACATTGTGTAAGTGACAAGCAAACCCTCCCTCCCTCATTCAAGTATACTAAATGACAACTTGACCTCTACTGGACATGCTTCCCAAAACAGATAGCACTATCGTCTCCACCGGAGTCGCTAGCTTGCTTGCTTCGCTCGGCGTTGGTTGTTTTTACAGAAAAATAGGCACCGCACATGTGATCTATTCCAGGAATAGTTTCTTCAATTCTGAGGGGGGGGGAGATTAGAGAGCTGATGATTCACCCAACATGATTTCAAAGGAAATGGTGCACATTTAGTTTCTCAAATGAACAAAACTTGGATTCCAATAGGAAAAGAAACTCAGTATTCAAAAAGAAAAAAAAAGAAAACTCTCTCTTTGTTCTCAAAGCTTTACACTAACCATCTCATGTTTAATGGCTTCTCCATTGGTATGTTCAAAGGTCAAACCAGTGTTGTGCAGTGTTATGTCGTTGAGATAACCTATGGTTAAGATTATATTTTTAATAAAAAATTGAATTCACCTTTGGCTTTTTGTTAATTAAAATTCAACAAATCAAACATACTCACGATTAATTTGAACATGTTTATGTATAAGTTCCCCCCCCCATATGGGTTTTTAGTTTTGAAAATTTCAATAGTAGAAAATAAATTTATTGTAAGGAACCTTTGTTTCAAACAACTTGAATTGATTTAATGGTTGGTTGGTTGGACCTCTATTTAATATCCTCTTCTCAAGACAATCAAAAATCAAACTTTTACATCTTAAGCAATGTTTTCGAAATTTCAACAGATTAAAAAATAAATTTATAAAAAAACTTGACAAATTAAAAAATAATTTTAACTTATGCCAAAGCCACCCGAGGTACTACACTAATCATAGTTATTTTTTAAACATGTTCTAATTATGATTATAATATTTTTAACTCTAAGATGGTTATGTTAAATTGTCAGTCATCACAATTTTTCAAACCGTCAGATAATCATAAATTATAATTATTGAATTTTGCTTATAAAGGATACATATTTGGTTATAATTGAACATATAACAAGTGATTATAACCTAATAAAGTATATAATCATCCAACAATAGTCCAAACTAGTGTTGTCTAATTCATAATTTTGAAAAGAACCTTTGAATTCAATTTTTGTTCAGTTTGATAGAACTTTTGGTGTGATTCTGAAAACAAACCTCCAGTGCTGGAGAGTTCCCAACACAAAAGTCCCAACACACTTTCCCGAACCCATTTTCATATTCCCAAAGCACTCCACCCTAAACATGATTAGTTCTGAAACCCATTCTTGTACACCAGAGCTGTCCACCCTAAATAGGTACAAGGATAAAAAGTTAATATAATGCCAGATAAAAGTTCTTCATGCGCCTAAAGATTGCTCCATCCATCCTCCTAATTGGAAGTGAATTCACCAAAGAAAATATCAACTTGCAAGAATGCTACAAAAATTTGTGGAAACAATGGATGACATGCTGAAGATCACAAATAATGGAACTCAATCAGGAGTGCTCTTCCTCGGATTTGAACTTTGCTTCAATCCACAGAGGTGACACCAAACTAATGTCAAGATTATTCCCCACTTCAAAAAAATGATAATAAACCAAGAGGCATCCAAATTGTCCACAATCTTGGCATCCCTCCACCACAACACAATCTCGTTGTGTCAATATCTGTACAAAAACAATGTGGGACATATGACAATAAAATTACAATACCTACAATTACAAAAATTGAACCACACCCAATTGGGATTACATATCCATTAATGGGTACTGCTCCCAAGCATGGTCTAACAAATCAAATATTCCAAGGTTTTTGGAGTGCAGGCTGGATTGCTCTTTTTGCATTATTACAATTAAGTTGCCTGCTAAGACCCAGGAAGAAATTTCCTACACCAAATCCTTAAATGCTTAATAAGATAGACACCCTGTGCAAGAGTGTGACAGGAGACTTAACCTTGCAGAGAAGGCTGCAACAAGACAGTTGCCCTTTTGTTGACTGGAAGAAACTGCTTAGAAGCTTTAGTCCAAAGCAGCCTTTGCACGACGTACTGTGGAGGTAAGACCTTCTAATACACTGGATGGGGCAGGAAGGGCAGGTGAGAGTAGAGAAGGAGAAGCAGTGACATTTCCTGCCTCTTGTACACTTGTCCCACCTGCAGACCGCCGTACCTTAGATATCAGGCTGTCCACAGCTCCCTTGCCTCCCCGTAATGCAGCTCCCAAGCTCTTCATTCCTGACAATGCCCCCACTCCATCACTGCCACTGTATGATCCATTTGAAGATAATAGAAGGCCCAGGCGTGGCAGAGGTAAGGTTGCTGTTGCTTCTTTTGGTCTTGGGGTAGACCCCTTCATGAGTAAGGTGACCCTTTCTCGAACATCAATTACCTCATCACTGCCCATCTCAGCTTTTGAACGCCGCCGGACAGACCTACTATTTATCTGTGTTTCTGCCTCACTCACAGCTTTGATTCCTCCAATAGGCAGAGGATCTTCACTCTGAGTCATCAGCAAGCTGGAACCAGTGGCAAATTTCTCGCAAATCTCTGAGGAAGGAAGGCCATCAAGTTCATCATCACAAGATTCAGCATATCCAAAAGCTGAAAATTCTCCACGATCTCCAGTGGAATGACGCCGGCTATGTGCACTCACTGCTGGTTTTACAAGAGGTGAATATGGCTGATCTTCCAACTGGATCTCAGCATCAGCTTTGTACACATCCATCTCTGTGCCTTCACCACCACCAGCTCCAGCCATGGATGCTAACCCATAATACCCTCTCAACAGGCCCATGGCAGATGTAAGAGCTTGCTTCTCTGGAGCTCTGTAACTGATGCCATTGTTTAAGGCTGATTGACAATGACCACTGGCTAAGTACTGCAATCCACGATCGACAGATGAACTTGTGTGCCTGCATCACACCATGGAAAATCTAAGTCTTAAAACCTCAAATGGTCAATTACAATAATATTGTGTGTGGGCAAGCAATCAGAAGTACATGTTTTATATCTGCATTTGGCTAATGCCTTTGTTTCTGTAGAATTTTTGGGTTTCCAAAACGACAAAAAGCTGCACAAAGACATACAATGACCTCAACACATTCAACTAGGCAAATTGAAGTACCTGCTTTGCCATTAAGGCTACATAAGGAGGCCATGTATGTGTGTACAGATACATACTTACCGTGTTAGACTAGATGTCGAGCTTGTGTGAGTAGCTGAAGGTGAATGCCTGCCTGGAAGTGGTATCCGTAGTGTTTTGAGTGCGAACATCTGCAAATCAGTCGTAAGTGAGTTCAGGCGCTTGATATCTGCAACCTGCCCCACATGGCCACCACCACAACACACTGAAGGTCCTGAATGGGTAGGTAGGTACTCCATTATCAAATACAGCTCTGCACAATTCACTGTTGAATGCACAAATTTCATTTCCTGAGGACATCATCCTCCCCCCCCCATCCCTCCCTCATGTTTGGAAACAATGGCATCAGTTACAGAGCTCCAGAGACGGACAACCAGGGCGGAATTGGAGGATTCCAGCAGCAGGAGGACTGTTCATAACTGTCTTATGCAAGAAGAAGAAGATCTCTCTGCCCTGTCATGCACTTCCTGTCTTTGAAAATCAAGATCAAGGGGTCTCTATGTGATATCGCATTACAGCACCAGGGAGAGAGACGTGTCAATGCAAGCAGCATTCAGAGACAAAATAATACACATTTCAGCCAAATAAAAAGAGCACGCAAGAAGAATACCAATGCATACGTACCTCGACGCCATACTTGATAGCTACTCCTGCGAGCGTGTCGAGCTTGGAGACCTTATGTTCGATGTAGCATGGGCTGCGGCTGTCGCCGCTGCTGCCGGAAGTGCTCGCATCACTATTTGAAGTCGACGATCTAGCAGCCATGTCGTCGTCGTCGTCGCCAAACGGTTCCCACGCCAACAAGATTCACAAAGACTGTCAGAAGAAGCGCAATTTCCAAAGGAAACTTGCCCCATGCAAGATCCAAACATTAATAACAAAACAAATGCCGCTGGATATCAAATCTCACATCTCTATTCAATCCTCTTTCACACATCTACGAAACAAACACATAAATCATGGCCTGTTTTCAAGGGGAGGAAAACAACACAAGAACTGCAATCCAATCCCTCACAAACTCCAGTCTTCACATACCCCGATCTAAAACAGAAACCGCAACACATAATCCAAAATATTTTCCTCAAACTCTCTTCCTATTATCCTTGCTACATTCTTTCCTTTTTCACTCTCTCTCTCTTTCTGCCGAGTGTCCCTATCGTTCGTTTCAATGTGTCTCTATATCTCTTCTTCTCCCCAGGGGCCTCTTCCCACACTCCCTTCCTTATTACTCTCCTTTCTCCCGCAGTTGGCTTCGTTTGCTTTCTCTGATTCGGGTAAGTAGTACGACGCCTGAGCAATTTTCAATACACAAATTGTGATGCTGACAAGGTCGTCCGCTTGCTTGCTTGCTTGCTGGCTTGATTGCAGCGCGCTAGCTAGGGTTGGGCAACTTTTAGGGTTTGGCGCTCTGAGGTTTTTGCTTGTTTCGAGTGTTTTTTCTGTTGCTATGTGCGTGTTTTTTGCACGCGTTTGTAGCGTTGGTCAATGCAATCATTGCGCTGGTGACAGTAGACAGACCCTGTAACGCACCCTTCGCGCAAAAATATATATATCATCCAAATAGGAAGCCCGGGGTGAACCAACAGCCACCAACTCTTCATCCATTGGCATCCCATCACGCCTCAGTAATGGATGAACCCACGATGAACCTTCACATCCATTGGAACCCCAGTACAATTCAGTAATGGATGAACCTCGATGACGAATCTCATCATCCATTGGAACCCCATTACGACCCAGTTGTGGATGAACCTCATCGTCCCTTGGAAGCCCTTTTGTAACCTCAGTTGTGAATGAACCTCATCTTCCATTGGTCGATTTGATTTTAGGAAGAGTTTGAATCTCAGTGAAGGCATATTAGAGTTATCAGTAAAGTCTCACAATTAGGGGGTGAGAACGACCAGTTTTTTTCGAAACAATAGGGGGCATCAAATGTGTAACTAAGAATGAAAATTTTACAAAACGAAATAACTTGGAACCAGACTAGTTTTGCCACCAATTTTGGTGGGAAACTGAGTTCCATGATGCTGTCTTTCCTTTTCCCTCAGCGCCTCCTCTGCCGCTACACATATTTTCACTTCTCCTGCTACTGCTATTACTATGGAAGTTTTCCAAAGGGTGTGTTTTGAGCTTTTACAATCATTCCAAAAAAAAATCAATTTATTGTGATTCTAGTTTTTTAAAAACACATGAACATTTTGAGTTGCATTTATGATCAACTTTTTATGTGAGAAATTTTTTTCTATTTAATCTGTAAATTTTTAATTTTATGACCCGAGAACTCTTGTCCAATCGCATGCTTCCACATTAACAAGATGCTCACTACAATCAGTTATGGATATACATAAAGATCAAGCTCTTTCAAAGGTCATTCAAACAAAAGATATTTCACAAAATATGGTTGACATTAACAACATTTTGTTGATTGCCAATGGCACAGCCACCCGGTGGCCGTGTTCTTTTGATATGTCAACAACGACTTACAAAACATCAGCTTTCTGCAGTTCTTTGGTTGTTGGAATCGAGTTCAATGTGAATTAAGTTTCAACTTTATCATGTTTGGTGATTTATCCTCAGTGAATCTCATAAAATTTCTGCGCATGTTTTTATGTGTGTGACTTTGTTAGTTTCAATAGTGTTGGGCGTCAATCTAGTAGCATGCTACAGATGGTTCTTGAAGTTGCGAATAATAGTGACCTATATATTCTTCATTTAAAAGGTGGGAAAATTAGTGGCACCACCAATCATCCCTCCATCAACCTCCCTGTTCTATCCATCAACCTACACTACCCATCCAAGCTATCTTTTGAATGAGATGAATTGAATCCAACCGATAAACCAGTCCAACTAGTTCCAATCCGCTTGATGGATAATAACCCTTATTATCATCCATCAACAACTCTTCGGCTAGGAATTTTTTTCCCGCAGGTCTTTTCCATCAAATTTCTCTTCCAAGCCTCCCACTTGTTACACCTCCCTGAAATGACCAAGGGCAAGGAGAAAAGATAGTGAGGTGGATACACCAGACTCTGAAACCAAATGAAAAGAGAAGCGAACAAGTCATGAAGTGGGGCTGCCTTGCCACAAACAGAAGGGACCAAATTTAGGTTTGGAATAATAGTTTCAGAAGCTGCATCAAAACACAAATCTTTGAGTGCATTGGGCAAGTTCATGCTTCCTGAAACTTTAACAGGTCTCACCAGAGATCTCATTGGTGGCAGTTTTGCAACTGCTGTACAGGGATACCCAGAAGCTGGTCACAAACATAGCATTATGAGCAATTGACATGAAATACCTAAAGCTATCATGGAAATTGTCACAATTGTGGGCTTACCTTTTCAGGACTGGACGCACAAAGCTTATTATCCTGGAGTTGCATACATTCAGCAGTGGACTCACAAGACATTTCCCAGGTGTTGAGTGAGCCACTGAGCTCCCAAGAAAGTGATCCAGACGTCAAAGGTCATTGTCAGACCATCCCATGAGCTAGGAGATCATCCATCCTTGCTGGAATTTGCTGGAAAAATCAGCATTCCAGAACCTCGTTTCAACAAGTCATCAATCACCGGCTCAGCTGTGTCAGAAAGAAAAGTGTCAAACATACATGCTCATATGATACCAATGACCAAACCCAGAAACAACAGAAACCACAGTAAACTAGAGAACAAACAAAAGACCTAGTTACTGCTAAGCAATCAAGCTTACACCTGCAAAATTTCTGTGAAGGCGCTGAGGAATTTGACATTTGTAGACTTCATTTTCAGGAGCAGACACTTTTCTCTGAAGGTGCCAATCTGCACAAAACAATTAATCTTCTCAGTTCCCAGAAAAATTCTTTAGGCTGTCTACTCCTGCTGAGAGTATCACTACAATCATGATCAAAGTTGAGAACAGCTTGAAGTACTTCATGACTGAGGAATATTATCATTTCTTCTCCCTTGGAGCTTGTACTGGCATCTAACTTGGACAAGACTTTCTCAATGTTTGAGCTTCAAACAAGAGATCAGTGCTATCGCACTGTACAATTTGCATAGATATAATACTTACAGCTGGAGGAGATGGTGCACTTCATCAACAGCCTCACGAATCTGGGGACCTGATTTACGACTTTCTGCCTCATTACGTACATGGACAAGCTCCTCATATATCCTGTAAAACATGGCTATCTTAGCACTCAAGCTTTTGGACATCATTCCAGAGCCCGCCTTCTCTCCAGCACAGGATATAAAGCTTAATATAATGCAGGATTGTGGTTACTGCTAGACCATAACCAAGCAATGGAGCACCTTTTGGCATGAAATGGAATTCTTGGCCATGTGTGGATCACAATTGTGTGAAGTTTTGCAAGAACCTGCCACCCTCCATTCCCCCTAATATATATATCAGTATCCACCAGAGGATGTCAACACAGGCTATGACCCAAAAACATCAAATGCAGCCTGATTGCATACACCAGCTAAGCTTTTGTCACCCATCACGAGGCTTTTGGCCTGCTGTTTTGGAACCAATTTAACTCTGCAACTTTGCAACTCCTCCAAAGGTCTCATCACATCAACTCCTTGAGTTTTGTAGAAACCTTTTTGATCACTAACCCAACTTTGTAATCATCTACTACTGTGTTTGCTTTCTATTCAATTCTAGAAACCCACTAATGACCCATAGCCTTCAAAAGATGGACTTTTCTCATTATGCTCATGAAGGACCCTACAGTCAAAGGGGATGACAGAGAGAAGATTGACCAGTAGGCAAGTTGTGTCATCATTAGCATGTAACCAATGGAACAATAATGGAAGAAGGACTTTGAAGTGTGCCACCAAAACTATCCCCATGGCCTCCAATTGTGGTGTAATGAGTTGCATCCACACAGTTCGCCTGGCCTCATCATCTCTATGCCTCTCCAACTCATCCAGCATTTCCTTCATCACCACTGGATACCTTCAATGCACAAATAAACCACAGATATCAAGAGAAACCTTACCCACATTCACGAATAGAGACAATTTCGCAGGAAGCATCAATTGTCCCTCTGGTTGCCTCTACAAACAGGGATGGATTCAGTTCATACCACTGGCTATGGGAGTTTTTTCCCTCTATCCGTGTCACAAGAGCCACTGACATTTGGACTACAACAGGCCAGAGGTCCTCACAGCCAATGACACTTCGAGTCACTGCATCTAGGATTGCATCCTTGTACCACCGTAGTTCTGTTGGGCTCAGATTGTCAGCCAGGTGAATAAAAGCCATCATTGCTTGCCTCTGCATAAAACAGTCCAACTGCAGTTTAAAACCACTGCATGCTAAATCACTGCACCAATTCAAGGCTAGTCTCCTTGGAATATCCTTTGCCTTCTATTGGAAATGCAAACAAAAAAGGAGATTTCCTCTCAGGACAAAAAAAAAACAAAGGCATGCCCAAATGATGTTAATGAGAATCATACTTGATGTGTAAATTCACTAGCTAGATGTGAAAACAATGTTCAAAGAATATGTACAAAGACACCCAGTACCTTAACCAAAGGAGAGTAGTGATCCAATGCAATTAAGACGGTTGGTATCACCAACTCAGAATGTGAACCCAAGTTTGGATATTGCACCTGCATTCAGAAGCACTTTACTATTGATAACTGGTGATTTGAGAGTTCCTGTGTTTGCGGAATCACAGAACTTGTAGGAAACCTATGGAAAACATATCCAAGTATCTGAATTGTCATAGCCATGTTCAAACCTGTTTGAGGCAATAAACCATCTGATGTGCTGCTACAATCGCACAGGCAAGGTTATCAGTTTCCCCTGTGACCCGAGCAAGGTTATCATCTGTTGCAGACCTCGATCCAGTCTTCAAGACCTGCTTCAGCCTTGGCAAAGCTGTAGGTAGAAGCTTCAGAGCTAAGGCTTGCAACCCAATCAGCATTTTCTTCTCTCCTCCGCTTGCCCTTGCATTGATTTTAGTTTGCAGAGCATCAGACAAATGATTGGTAGCACTGATCGCAAGATTGCTGAGACCTTCAGCTGCCAATGAGGTTGCATCTCTAGGGATGATATTGGAAGCAAAAGGAGCAAGACTCAGAGTTAGGTTCTCAACAAGATCCCCTCTTTCCCATGCTTCTTGAGGTGTCCATTCATGATATTTTGTGATTGTGATTGCAATGCTGATGAGTGGTTGGGCACATGCTAAGAACTTTGTCACCTTTGCACCAGCATCCGCATCTTTGTAAGTTTGAGTAAGCTCAGCAGGAATCTGAAGTGCCTGACACATCGAAGGAATCTCTGACTTAATTGCTGCAGAACGTTTCACAATCACAAATGCAAGAACAGGGAATGCATGAACAATTGAATTATACAAAACTCTGTGGTGGCTAAAGACATTCAGGACTGCTAAAAAGCAACATGACACGGAAATCCTGTAAGTGGCAGCAGAGACATAAGTAGCATACAGGTATCAGACATGCATACCTCTGTAATAGATTGCAGTGCATTTAGTTGCTTCACAGCAGTCCACTTCCCTGCAGAAGATGATGAAAGCCTACTGGTGCTCAATTCCTTGCTGCTCAAAGTGTCAGTAACAGCATATGATGAATCCATTGCCACTGATAGGCACTTGAGGATTGTTGTGGTTCCTACCCTCTCTAGATTCATTGCTGTTTCCTCATCTATTACACCCAGCCTATTATATGTCCTGGCTAAGGACGCAGCCTCATAGGTGCAGTGCTTTCCTTCAAGCATTGTCAGGAGAGACATATCATAAATACCCAAAGACCTGCAAGAGTGACAAACAATCAATCCTTCTGCAGAATTTTGCAGGAGCCAAGTACAAATTAAAGAACAAGGGTGTGGGTGTGCCATCATCATACCTGAGCAATTGCATAAGGCCTGAAGTTGTTGCCTTACTCTCCTGGCCTTCTGCATCTTCCAAAGCTGCAGCAGCTGACAACAGTAGCAAAGGGACTCTGTCCACTCTTGAATCATTGAAACATCCAACCTCTGACAATGCCAGGTGAGGCAGAAGCTGCAACTGAACAATGGCAGATGCTACATCCAGTAAAAGTGAGCCATCTGGCAGGCCATCCAAACCTTGAACATCAGTCACATTTCTGTTTTTCTTGGCTGCAACACTTGATGCCACCACCTGGACAAAACTGTCCAGCAGTTCCTGCACTATGACCTGTTCTCACAGCCGGACATTTTGGTAGCTTCAGATGCTGATAAAGTGTGACCCCATAGAAGATGCTTTAGGGAGAAACCTGTCCAGATTTGGCTTCAGACAGTCACCAGAACCCCAACCCAGAACCAAACATCTTTCCAAAACCAAGCCCAAAGAGAAAGCTGCCCTTTTTACACCAGAGTACTTCCTAAAGCTCATTATTAAGGATTTGCTTAAGCCACGCACATCAAGCGATTTACCTCATGATTGTATGCTGGAGACTGAAAGCGGGTGGAAATCCAGTCAATTGCCACCTTTTGCACCTCAGGTTGCACATCCAAACAGACGACAAGAATCCCACATATCTGCCTTGCCAATCTGACAAGACCAATGCCCAAAATCCCATGACCCAACTAGACAGACCATTGACTACAGAGAAGAAACTAAATACCACAAAAGTCTGACTTACAACACAGAGAGATCCTAGACCATTTGTCTACTACAGAACAACAACAAATGAGTTCTGTGAGTATCAACAGCTCAGTCATCTCTACTATTACAATTTGCAGTGATAGCAGAATACATCTCAAGGGGAATAATAATATGCAGGTCACTAGTGACTCACAGAGCCTTGGGGAGAAATGCATGGAATGCTTCCAACACCTGAAGGGCGGCAGTAATTGCTGCAAATCGAACCTATAGAGTCCCATGCAGAGCTTTAAGAATGTGAAACTGCAGACATGATATATAGCAATCTGTTCCAAACCCTCAAAGCTGAGGGTTTAGGATTTATGTCTGAATTCAAACAAACACATCTCTGAGTACTAGAACAACCCAACTGCCATTAGACTAAGATTGAAAAAGAAGGGCTGCAGCAGGGCTAAGCTTTCAATACCTGCCATTCTGAATCCGTGAGGGCTAAACCATGGATGAGCAGATGCAGCAGCTGGTGAATTACTTCTGGGGTGCTTGTCAATTCATGAACACTCAACAGGGCTGCTAAGTCAGCAGCCATGGCACGGGCACGCCAACGGGTGGACCTCAGGCCTCCTCTCCCACCAAGCTCAGGCCACACATTGGCAAGTGAAGCTGCACTACTTTTGGCCTTCACAGACATGGCCGAGGAGGAGGAGGCAAGACTCTTTAGCACTGACAACCATGGAGCACACAGGCTTGGTGCAATGGAGTCCAGCTTACCAGCAATCTGGAAGCCTAAGCGGTCAGTGCCAAACACTTTGGCACTACATTCCTCGAGAGCATGAACCAAAACATATCTTTCTTCAGCAGATTCCTCATCATGCGCAGGGCGGAAGCGGCCCTGGACACTGCTGAACACACCACATGCAACTGTTGCCTTGTCAACCACGGCCTGTGCTTCAACGTCGTCGTCTGATTCACAAGCCACCACCAGACTCTCACATGCTTCAAGAAAGCTCTGCCTTGCGAACGTAACGGAATCCATAGCGGAACCCCACAAAAAGATCCCTCAGTATCGCGAGAGCTTGAGAAACATTTCCACGCGAAGAAGAAACACACAGAAGAAGAGAAGCAACACCATACCCCTAACCTGTACACGGAAGCAAAGAGATCCCTAAACCCTAAGCTCTAAACCTAAACCCTTGAACAAACCTTCGATGCAGTGAGGAGGCCATGTTCCCAAGGCGAGCGAGGAGGGTAGGAAGGAGAAGCGCATCGATCGATCACATTTTGTCAGCAGCAGCAGCGGGATTCTTCTTTCTCCTGCATCAAAGATGTTGGAAAATGGACGATGATGTAGCAGCAAAGACATCCCTCGCGAAAGCACGACTGGAAAAGGTACACAGTTCCGGATCTCTCTCTCTCTCTCTCTCACACATCAGAATGAGTTTCAGAAACAAAAGTTTTTCAAAGAATGCGATCTGGAAGTCTGTAGAAGATCCTAGTATCGCGTAGAAGAAGATGACGATGATCCTGGAAATTGTAGAAACTCTCTGCCAGGCTGCCATGAGACTTCATTCAGCAATCATTCGAGGATGATGATAGATTCAGCTGCGTGTGGCTATGGTTTCAGATCCAACAGGTGGAAAAAGAATTGGTGGAATTGCGCGAGAGAAAGGGACCTTTTGATCGAGCAGTAAGAGGATTGACTGCCAGCATTCGCGAAAGCTATGAGAGCATTATTTTTGAGGATCAGGATCTTGCAACAGCAGAGGCTGCAGAGCAATTGCTATGGCGACTGCACTACAGATGTATCGAGGAGTTTCGAGTCCGCCTGCGCAAGTTGGGATCTGCTGCAGCAGCTGCAAATCATCATCATCATCGTCGCAGCTCGGCCAAGAAGAGAGGAGGTCCAGAAGAGAAATTTGTCAGAGTTGGAGCTCAGTACAAAAGCTTTCTTGATGAGGTGACAGGGTTTTATCATGGCCTGATTGCCAAGGTCAGAGCTAGGCATGGACTGTCTCCAGACTTGTCAGCTTCAGGTACTGTTTTTGAGTAGGAAAAATATCTGTAAGGTGCAAGGGTTTCTTAGATCTACAAACTGTTCTGAAAGCCTTATCCAAACCAATTTGTTGAGAAGTTTCTGCAATAGGGTTTGTTGCAACAAGCACAGAAATTCTTTCAACAAGCTCACAGAAGTCACAGGAGTTTGAAGAATCATAACACTCTTGGCTTTGTTATGGTGGTGATGTTGAGCAGGCAGTGGTAGCATGATGAGCATGCAAGAATTGCAAAATCCTAACTCTCAGCTTCATTATGGTGGTCATGTTGAGCAGGCGGCATCAGGATGATGAGTGTGGAAGAATTGCAAAGATGTCAATCTATGTGCCACAGATGCTTGATATACTTGGGCGATTTGGCACGCTATAAGGAGCTGCATGCTGTTGTCGAGGGACGTGCTGCAGACTGGTCAGTGGCAGCCAGTTACTACCAACAATCCTCCAAGCTCTGGCCTCATGATGGCAATTCGCACAACCAGGTATTCTCTGTCTCTGTCTCTGTCTCTGCCTCTCTCTGAAATTCACGCAAGAATGCAAAATGGGTGGCAAAGTGAAGATTCTGAATTATAACTGCTCTGAAATGTTCATGGCGGCAAATGGACTATGCATGTGAACTCCAGAGAATTTGCTGCCTGTTGCTTGCTTTAAGGGACTCCCATCTGCTTCACAGCTTGGTTATAGAATTGGTGAGGAGTTTCTTATGGTCAAAGCACTGTCACTTTCAACACCACACCTCAACTCTTGAGGAGGCAATTCCATGCTTTTTTTGGGTGGTTGGGTGAAGGCTTTACATGCTTGCAGTGCAAATTGTTGTCATGGGGCTGAAAATGGTCCTTCTAATAATATCTTGGTTTTTATTGTGAAACTCTAGTTGGCAGTGTTGGCCACATACACAGGGGACAACATGCAGGCTGTCTACCATTACTTCTTTAGCTTAGCAGTGGCCACCCCGTTTGTAACTGCACGTGCAAATGTCAAGCTGCTGTTTGAGAAGGTAGGAAATGAGCACACTTTCCCTCTTCTGCCAACTGTTGACTAGCTGGGATTGCAAAGAGAGAGAATCCTAAACAGGAAATGTGTCTGTTTTGTATCCAATCTTTATAGTATTTCTATGCTCCAGAATTGGTCACTCTCAAAGACATCCTACTGTTAAAAACAGAGCATACCTGGCATGAGGTCTATTTAGCTTGAAACAATCCTGGATTGGCCAAAATACCAAAGCCTCCCCTCCTTTTCACCACCTCTCATCAATTCCACTCTCTTGTAGAACTTCAACAGCACTAAACTCATAGCTGTGATTTTGTGTTTCTGCAGAATCAACAAAATGTTGGGCAGTTGCATGTACTACCAGCTGAAGAGGGGGTGATTTTGCATTCTCAGGGATCACTACACATGCAACACACACAATCTTTGGGGAGTGATGATTTGGCCTTCAGTAATGAGTCCACTAGGGGGGTGGGCCACAGACTGACCGCTCCCAAAGCTGTTGATATCACTGATTTGCAAAGAAGGTTCCAACTTCATTTCATCTGCCTCATGGGCATTCTGTTCACCAAGACTGGGTGTGTTATCATGCTTTCTAGACCTCAATCCCTTGAGCCTTCTGGTTACTGTTTTCCTCTATGCTCAGGATTTGTAGGAGAGATTTCTGATGAGCCTCTGTATGCCCAAAAATCAAACTGTTAGGATTTTGATAGTGGCTGATGGAGTAATTGAGCCCGGGCTGCAACATGGAAGCTCATCTACGCTGATTGATTAAGCTGCTCCAAATGTGGGGCAGGCTGGAAAAATTTCAGGAGGCTTTCACAGTAGTGCTGCATGAGCTGCAACAGCTTCTTGGACAAAATGCAACACTGGTGAACAGAGCTTTGATGCTAGAAAAGTCCAAGCTCTCTGGAGGTGAAGCTTTAGGAGTGTTGCAATTGGTTGTCACTTTGATCTTCTCGGTCCATTATTTGGGTCACAGCCACAAGAAGCATCATCCCTTGCCTGTGAGTTTGGAGCATGTGTCTTTTGTAAGACAAGCGACAATAGCAGCTATCAGGTTTATCTCTCAACTGATGCATCATGCAGCAAAAGCAGAGCAGCCAGCAAACAGCAGTTTGTTCCCAGCAGTTGTCATCTTCTGTCAGTGGTTTGCAAACCAGTCAGATCTCATTGCTCAAATCATAGTGGATGAAGATTCGGATAAGGTCCAATGCTCTTTCTGGAAAGAGGCATGTGTGCTTTTATCAAGATGCTTGAAACAGATCGATGCTGATGGAAATGTTGAAGGCAGTATCCAAGAGCTTGATGAGGATCACAGTAAGAGCCCACAGGTGATCCTTTGGGAGGATCAGGAACTGCAAGGCTTTGTCCTCTTTGCATCTC
>Ga0116231_10003900_pt1 | contig 30554 bp, 18 predicted proteins | sample S1TSphgellanicum_2_FD_89695 | JGI IMG/M metagenome (GOLD analysis project Ga0116231, IMG submission 89695) | Host-associated microbial communities from peat moss isolated from Minnesota, USA - S1T2_Fd - Sphagnum magellanicum MG | ecosystem: Host-associated > Plants > Peat moss > Unclassified... | reverse complement strand
TTTTTTTCAGATGTCAATTTAATCCAAAAAATTAGGTCAATAGCCATAGAGTCCCTTTTAGTCACCAGATTTGGCATTAAATGATTGACTTGTTGATCTGGAATTTTGGCAAACAAAACAGTACATGGTACCCTTATAGGTTAGTGTTACAAAAGTTTTGCTCTTCCTTCACAATTTGACCAATTAATTTACTTGTCGAGGTCATGGAATTCAATCCAAAATAGGTGTAAAATATATAAGGTCCATGCCATTATATTTACATTAATTCTATTAATTTTTAAACATAATTTTATTTCAAATTACTCCATTTACTACGTATGTTAAATATTTTAGTCCCTTCAATATAAGATTTAAAAACATAACCAAATTAGAATTGTACATGAACAAAATGAAATGAGACGCATAACAATTGGAGTTTTTTCTTCTTTTTCTTCTTTTTTTAAAAATCGCCCCCAAAATTCACTCAAGTAGATCTACTAGTGAGAATCCCCAACATTAATTAGCATTAAATGGGGTCCTTTTATACACACTTTGGATGTATAATAGACACTAATAAGAGGCATAAATTTGCCTTTGCGTGTCCATTACACACCCAAAGTGTGGATAATAAGACACAAAATAATTTGTGTTTGGGCAGCATCAAGATGTGTGTGTGGTCATCACTAAACACATCTTGGTCGGGCAATTGGGCAATGAGGGAAAAGAGCAAGGAAGCATAGAGCAAGGAAGCATAGAGCACTTTTCTAGTGTTTGCAATAAGGACCCATTGCTAGTTTAATGTCCTTCCCAACTTACACCATTGAAGTGCCAACATGCTATTGGACATGGATGGGGCACTATTTGCATGCATGGAATGTTTCTCAAAGCCAATCAGGTTTCAACTTTCAACCACATTATTTTGAAATATGTGCATGTATTATTGAAATGTGTGCATGTGTGTGTGTGTGTGGTTGAGATTTTTTTTTGAAATGTTGAATCCATATCTCATAAAACACCTACCTATTCCATCATATGAAATTCTCTAATGCATGTTAAATATAGTGCAAATCATATGCCAACAACAAATGTCCTCAATGTAAAGTTAATATTCTTTTTTTTAAGCTCCTTACAAGGAAAGATTGTAACTCAATATGTGTGGCTTTGTAAGGATACTTGGTCGAAAGAAGTTTTGCTAAGCAATGATACATAATACATAACATATGTGTCAAAGGCATGATGTATAACTTAGGGTGACGTTCCACATTTGAGAAAACAAATAAAATTAATATTTTTTTAAAATAGTCAATTTTTTAAGTATTTAAAATTATTGTTTTTTCATGTTACATAGGGATAGTGCAAGTTATATTGGACCTATATGGATGTCACAATTGCACCTTTTTGTAAGGTGAATGTGATTCAAATGGGGAAAATGTCTCAAAATTGAAGTTATCAATTTAGGGACATAATTTGAAATTATTAACTCAATTATATATGTGATGTTAGTATTTTATGCATGATTACATAATATTTAAAAACTTATTGACAACTAATAGAAAAAAAATTTATTAATTTTAAAATGGTCCAATCATTGATATTGTGCTTGTTTGGGACCCAAATTTAGTTAGATAATATATCAATGAAAAGAAGTATTTAAATTTTCACACCATGTCAATTGCACGTTATTCTTGATGAATTTTTTTTATCATTGAAAACATTCATTTTTTTCAAAGTTCATATCCTATATATATATATATATATATATATATATATAATGATAAATTTGGCACATATGTACAAAACAATGATCTCTAAGGGGATTTTTTAAATGAAGAAAATGATTTGAAATCAACAACTTGTTGCCTACTTATCTTGTCATCTCAATGCTTGAAAAAAATAAAAATAATGCATTCAAAATGGACTTGTGAGACTTTTTCTTTTCTCACTTTTTGGTCCACTCAAGCTTACACAATCCTCATATGAGCAGTGAAATTATTATTCAGATCATAGCCTGTGAAAAGTATGAAGGATTTCAACACCTCAATTTTGACATGTTTTCACAAAAAAAATCATTTCAATGTTTTAACGCACTATTTAATGATGAAACTGAACCTAGGGTAAGCCTAAAAGGTTGTGATTTTTCTTGCATGATACAATGAAGGGTTGATCCTTTCATAATCTTTCAAGCCCCATTCAAGGCTACAATACCACTAAGGCAAAGGTAGCTAGAGTTCATAGCAAGGTTGCTCATATTTTGCATTTCCTCCAAACCAAGTTGGTTATTGGGGATGTGTTAGTTGTACCATACTTGGATTGTCGAGATTGTTAAGGTTTGGCTCTTTGAATTAGTTGATTTGGATTCTAACCCTGCAACTAATTGACTTCAACTCCACAAAACATCCATGATCACATGTTGATGGCACTTGTCAATTTTCAATTGATTTTTGTGGCATGTAAAGAGTGTGGAGAATGCATGGTTGTAAGTGGGTTAGTTGAAGCTTGTAAATTCATTGAATTTTCATGTTTATTTTCCATATTTGTTTAGGTTTATAAGACTTGGGGGGGTCAAGAATTTTCATTACCACACATTGATGTTGTTTTGGGTTCAAAGTGTCACTTGCCAATTTTCAATCAATTTTTTTTTGGCATGTGATGAATGGAGAGAATTCATGGTCATGGGTTAGTTGGGTTTAGGGTTCTATCCAACATTCATATTCATGTCCCATATTCGTTTAAGGGGAGGCGGTGGAATTGTTGAAATTCAAATCTTTCTAGTCAAAGATTATATGACCTATACGACCTTCTTCAGAGAAAACCCCATCATAGAAAATTTATAAAGAAAATCGAAGAGCCACTCATCAAATGCCATAGCAGCTCTGGCCACAAGAAGTTAGTCTAAGAAATAATAAAAACAGGCCAGGGTGAACCAGCACCTCAACACTCTTCAAACTGTAATTTTAATGTAACAACATATGACACAATAAACATCAAATATGTACATTTGTAATGGATGAAACCACAAAGTTGAGTTGAGCTCACACATGTGTTATGAGATATGCGATCTATTATGGTGTGAGAAAAAATTGCATTATGTTATATTGCATGCTCAAAAATCCTAAAACTTTTTGTTTTGGGTCACTCTTAAAACACTTGTAGAGATAAACCCATTCATAGATTAAATCGAAGTTCTCAGAGTTCAAATTTATCATTTTCTGGAGTTGAAGAATCCAGGATCTAAGAGGCGTCACTCAAGAAGAAGGTGAAGGTGGAAGAAGGTACACTATACTAGTGTAGAGGAGGTTTTAGTTCACCAAAAGCCAACAAACAAAACCAGCTGTCCATAACAGACAATCAGCTTTTGAGAGAGAGAATGCGAGAGAGAGAGAGAGAGAGAGAGAGATGAAGTTCCTGATGAGCTAAAAAAAAAGGACTGTGTGAAGCAATTTCAATAATCCAATTGTGTCAGAAAACATGCATGTGCTTGAAGCTCGTGATGATGATCTCTTTAGTTAGTCTCATCTACTTTCCTTTTGAGGAATGATGAATCCCATGACCTTCTGGCCTCCCCACAGTTGCAAAGTGTGTCTTTCTTTCCATAATTGCAATTGCTTTGCTTTTCATCATTAAGGTGCAAATCCCCAGGTTTTACATACTCGGTACAATAGCCATTATTATAGCTTTGCCCTTCTAGAACCTCTTGGGGTGGGGTGGGGTGGGTGTTGTTCTTCTTTGTGGATCTCATGATGATTCTTGTGAGTGAGTAGCAGCCCTTCTTTATTATTATTATTATTATTATTATTACTACTACTACTGGCGAAATCTAGTGTGAAAAAAGTGGAATTAAAATTGTGGAAATTGTGAAAAGTGATTGTTGTTGAAACTTTTTAATTGCCAGAAATTTGAATTTTTTAAAAAAGAGATTCGCCAAATTTCTATTCATGGGGTCATGTAGGTAGCCAAAAATTTGAAAGGATGTTTAATGCTTTAAAAAAAAATTTGTACTTCAGTTTTAGCCAACATTTTTTATTGCCAGAGTTTGAATTTTTTAAGAGAAAGTTGCCAAATTTCTATACCTGGGTCAAGTAGGTAGCCAAAAATTTGGAAGGATGCTTTATTTTTTTAAAAAAACCTGTTTTTCATTTTCAGCCAACATTTGGATTGCCAGAATTTTAATTTCCTAAAAGAAAGTTGCCAAATTTCTATACATGGGTCAAGTAGGTAGCCAAAAATGTGGAAGGATGTTTAATTTAAAAAAAAAACTTTCATATTCCATTTTCAGCCAACTTTTGATTGCCATAATTTTAATTTCCTAAAAAGAAAGTTGCCAAATTTCTATACAAGGGTCAAGTTGGTAGCCAAAAGTTTGGAAGGATGTTTAATTTTTTTTGAAAAAACTTTCATATTCCATTTTTAGTCAATTTTGGCTACAACTTCCTATGACTGATTGCCATTTTGGCTGCATCACAAAATTGCCCAATAAAAATGCCTGTGAAGTGTGTTTATTTAGCTGAAAAGTATGAACCAGTCAACTGATCAAATGGTGGTGTCAGAAGGGGACTCTAGGGGAGATGTTAAATAGGCCAAGTGTCTTTAATTGCCAAAAGTAGAAATTATAGTACTGCCACATGTTCCTAAAAAATAATTCTATGTTCACAAGTTCCAGGGTTTCTTTTTCAAATTTTTGATAACTTTTTTTTTCATTTTCCACCAATTAAAAAGAAAGATTGGTCTAAATTCACACTTGGGAAAAAAAAGAAAAGATTTCCTAAAAATTCTCAATTCATTTATCAAAAAACAAGAAAAATTGTGGAAAACAAATCATTGTTCATGAACATTATTAGTATGTCATCTTCAAAACATGTCATGTTAAGTATACAACATGCTAGCTAACAATGCCATATACCCTTTCATACCCCATAACATGGCATGCTATGTGTAGGACAAAGGGCCGAGTTTGAGGGTATCATTACCCCCGTGTAAAGAACCTCCCAAAACTTGTGTAAAAACTAAAGAGACCTTCAATAATAACAAGGGGGTGTGTCACACACTGTTGGTGGCCTTGCCATTTACATTAAAAAATGTATCTTAAGGCAAAAGAAGAATTATGGAAATTCAAATATTTCACACATGCAAAAATATACATAATCTTCAAAAAAATCCTCTAAAAGAAACCAAAATCCTTCAAGCTATTATAACTCTATAGCTAATCTCAAGTTTCAACACAAGCCCAAAATATCATCTTTCAAAAATCCTCACATAAAAAATAGACCTATTATCATTACCTAAGGGCCAAAATCCCGTAAGCTACAATACTCTATAATGAATCTAAACACAATATTTTGCCTTGGTAGTAGGCAAGGCCAACAAGAGGCTGAACAAGTGAACATAATACATCCAGAAAACAGAATGGGTTATGGTTTCTTAATAGAAGTCAAATTTTAGTGTAGAACATGGTGTTGTATCCAAATACACTCCAAAAACAAAAATTGGAGCAAAAGGAGTGTGGGCAAAACAGAATGTTGCAGTACTTTCTTGTTTTGCAGACACACTACTAAAGAACCCCTTGTGCCTATTTAACATTTTCCTGGTGTCTCACACACATTGCTTAGTAAATTCATGAAAAGCTCAATTGAATGACTGAAATGGTACCTTGTAGAGCAAGTATAGTGAAACAACTCAAACCTTCCAGACTGAACTCAGAAACCATCAAAACTTCCATGAGCACTCTTGATACGCTCTCAAGAGTGTAGCGATCTTTTGGTGACTGAAGAAGATCCGTCACACTAGACCATGATCCATTCCATGTAGTAGTATGAATGTACATATTAACTCAAATTGTCACCTTGTCCATCAATTTCTGGGGGTAACGAGTAACGACCCGTGTGTCTTTTTGCCAATTTTGTGGTGTAGTCAAAATGGTCATCATCCGTAGGAAGACAGATTTAGCCAAATTTTGGCTATAAATGAGACATGAAAATATTTATTTATTTTTACTTCCTTCTATTGTTTGGGCTACTTGCTTGAATCATGTATAGAGAGATCTGGTGAATTGTCTCTTTAAATAAAGGGAGAAGACCTCAAAGTACGTTTGGCCTTCAACTTGCTTCTTTTCTGCCCTGGAAAGCACAATAATAATAATTTTTTGAAAAAAAAACCTTGTGATTGAAAATCTCACAACTCACTTCATTTTAGGATTTTTAATTTTTAATTTCTCTTTTTTGGCTAAGTTTTGCCAGTATGGAGAAAAGGCTTGTAATTATTGTGGGGGCATGGACACAAACCAAAATGAATAAATATATTGGAGGAGTCATTTGCTGCCAGTGAGCACAACAGAAGCACCTGAAGAAGCAGCTAATTGTCCAACCTCACCCCTGCCATTTTCTTAGTGGCAAACAAACCTTTGATCTTTCAAAATAGTGTTTGCTGCTCTTTCTATTGCAGTCTTGGGTGGGGTTTTTTTTTTCAAGTTTTTAATGTAGCCACACTTGGGAGGAATTAGCCAAATTTGGCCACAAGTGAGAAATTTAAGAATCCTGCTAGCTATATTTTGGTGACCTGCAACGAACCCATTGTCTAAATTATGGCAATTTAAGAAAAATTAAATTAAAATTCCTTGAAATCTGGCAACTTTGGCACATTCTTTCCACAAAAAGCCTTTGTATGAGTCGCACTTTTCCTCAGAGTCAGGCAACTTTGGGACATTCTTTCCACAAAAATCCTTTCTATGGGTGGCACTGGATTTTCTCTTAGGGACATTCTTTCCACAAAAATCCTTTGTATGGGTGGCACTGGATTTTCTTTTGTCTCCCCCCCAATAAAAAACACTGATTGGAGTGGAGTAGATTCCTTAGTTTTTTTTTTGTATTTTTCTAGACATGAAGTCAGAAAGCCTTTAAAACAACAAGAAGCCTGCACAACTCCTTTGAAGTCATCTGGAAGAAACTATGACATCCAACATTTGAAAGATGATTAGTGGCCAGACTTGCATGACATGCCAACTATTTGGAAGTGGGAGAGAGAGATCAGGCAAAGCAAGCTTAAGTGTTTTGCAGCTTTTCAAATAATTGTGAAGTGCGAACTGACTTCATCACGAGACAAATAGTAATGAAATTTAACTGTTTTTGTGACATCATAAATGTTGAATAGTTACAACAATTGCAGGGGGAATGATCATCATCTTTCTCATTGCACTGACCATGTTTTACAGAGCTTTGCAGATCCTCTGATTAGCAGCAGCTTACAAAAGTCCAGCCCACAACCAACCAACCCACCACACCTCATGAATGGATCTGCCGCAGATTTTGCACGTTTGCAGGAGCCTGGCAATGGTCTGGTCTACTAGTATCATCAGGTTAAGAGCCTTAAGCATTTCACAATCATGAAGTAGCTCTCAGAAATTAATTTCCTCTTGTATTTGGAGGACACCTTATATCTGTGAACATCTGTGTCCTAAATTTGATGAAGGATCTTCAACCTATTCCTTAAGAGTGGGAGGGATCATACACTTACTTATAGACCATAAGATTCTTTGCATTCTTAAGGAGCAGGTGTAAGAATCTTTCTATTGTGCGCTATCGTATTGGCACATTAACAATTAACATATCACAAAGAAATAGACATCACCCTAGTGACGATGCATAATCTCCAAACTTACGTTGATTCAAAACATGATTCACCTACGAACAAACACGAATCCGAAGCAAAAATATGACATGAAAAATAACACTAAACCATGTGCATAAAAACTTGCATAAAAACATAAAGATTTGCAAAGCAAAACTAAATGTGTTTTGAAAATTTTAAATCATTAAAAAATGATTTGAGAATTCATAATTTAAAATTATATCCCAAACATTAAATAGTTCAAATCTTGTTCATCACACATGAAATGATTCCAAATTGAATATAATTAATAATGTTAACTCAACTTAATACTAACATAATTAAAACTTAATTGAATAACTAAACTAACACTCCTAACACTTATTTTATTACATATTTGAAGTTCATGATAATGTTCACCCCTTGCTTTAACCTAAGTTAAAGCCCGTGGGTGAGGGACACTCCCAAAATGCGAGGGTGGATTCCACTATCACCTCATTGTTGTACATCCCTTGTTTTGAGAATGCCCCACCTTGTACATCCATAAATGTCAAGGATTGCATAATCCACTTGACTTGGTTGCGCAAAGTCAATAGAAAACTTCCTAATAAAGAAAGGTTTCAATGTTCATGCTAATGCATGTAAATGAAAGAAGCTTGGGTTCTTCTAAAATATAAGAACAATTGAAGGCAATGGTACATCCAAAAGGGTGGTGCATTTGAAAGACAAGAGGTGTCTTCTTCATTGGGCAATGTTCCCCACTTCCCATAGTCTACAACACATTAGAAACAAAATGGCAAGGAATCACACTTTTCCCACTAATTGAAAACAAATTAAAAATATGCCAATTGAGTAGTGAGAAGAAAGCAAGAGGAAAGGGAAGAAGATCATGAGGACCACAAAGCTCTCATCACTAGGGTTGCTAGAGGGGACATCCATAGGCTAGGGATGTTTCAAAACTTAGAGGTTCCTCCTAGTGCCGCACCAACAATAATTTTTTGAAACTTTAAACCAAAATTTACCTCTTTTCATCGCCACAAAGGTTCATTCTTACCTCTTGCCCTTATTGTGCTTCTTGGTATTTGATGTTGACTAGAAAGAATTTAACAATTTTTTTCTCTCTTTCAACATCACCTAATGTGCTTCCTCACACCTTTGCCATCCTTTTCAACGTCCTTCCTAGCACTTGGGAAAAAATCCTTTTCCAACATCCCTAGCATGCTTCCTAGTGTGCTTTGCACCCCTAGTGTTCTTCATAGTTTTTGGACCATAAAAACTTTGGTGGTGAGGAGCAAGTCCTTAGTGACCGCAATGCTCTTATGAACACAACAAATAAATGGCAAGACCACAAGCAACAAAAGATGACAAAAGGGAGCAAGACCACAAGAGGGGCTTGTCTTGTTCACCTAAAGAACACTTCGAGGATGACTTGCACGACGAAGAGGCCCATGAGCTTTAGAGCTGTTGTTGTGTTTGCTTCTCCTTGCACAACTGAAGTTGACAAAAGAGAGCAAGACCACAATGACCACAAAGCTTTGCAACTTGAAAGCACAGAAATCCAAAATGAAGAGGGAAGACAATGGTGAAAGAGGACTAGGACGTAGGGGAGCTCACTTTGGTTGAGCTCACAATGGCCTTGGTGATGGGCTACTTACATGCCTATTACACTTACACTAACAACACTGGTGCTAAGATGTCATTCTTGGCACGGAAGAAGGGGGTTCAAAAGTTGGTCTGAACAGATGGATGAAATGAAGTTCAAAATGTGCACAAGGGCAAGGACCTGAAGCCTTACACAAAAACAAACTGCAGAAAGTGACCATGTGAAAACAGATCTAGCTGGTGGGATGAAATGGCAGAATTATTGCTAGTAAATGTGGTGTGTAGTTATTCCTAAGGAATATTTTGAAACTCAACCATTGTTCAATAAACTATCTGGAGATCGTACCTTCCCTACTAAGAAGATGCAGGGTGTGGAAAGTTTATGCTGAAGAGCTAGTAAATGTCATCACAGTAAATAACCCAACAAATTTGTTCAATTCACAGTCCAGAATGAGCAAAAGACCAGAAGCAAATTTGTGTCAAGGCTACTTTCTTTGGCAAAATGCTGAGCTCAAGTGTCTACAACCCCTCTTCATGAAGTCCCGGAACTAGAACTGGTGATCAAAGACTTGATCAATCTGTGGACCATGACAAATTTCTGACCAATTACAGCAATATGTATGGTTTTTGAAAACCTGCTTTTATGCAGCAATTAAACTATCCTACCACATTTCATGCAAGGAGAAATCCTTATAAATCAAAAAGAGGACCTCACTCTGCACCTATAACTTTGTTGGCCCTAAGGATATTCAATTGGCATTGACAAGAAAAGGGTGCTGACAAACCCCACACTCAACTGTCTCTGTTCCAGAGCTTGGAAGTTGCACCTGTTAATGCAAAAAAATCAGCCAAATCAGAAGGGCAGTCAAGCATGCATCAAAGACAGCATGAAAATTTCCTTCCCATAAACAGAGTCATTCCAGTACTGCTCAAGAACCTCCAAATACCACTCAAATGACTACATTTCTAACCATTCAAGATTCTTGTGCGAAGCACACAGCCATTGGTCACTGACTTGCCACAATGTCGACAATTTCTTCAAGACACAAAAATAATCATATGCTTTACAGTAGAGGAAGGAAATAAGGACCTGGAGATGGACAGTGCACGTGGGGCAGGCCACCTCTTGCATGCGTGGACCAGACCCCTGTGGTGCAGGTGAGTTAGACCAAAAGTGGGATGAAAACTGGGGACTTGATCCAAAGCTGTCAGCCCCACTCTCTTGCCCTCTTCCAAGCTCTTCTGATACCTTGAAACCACAAGATGGGCATTGGGTGCTGTTGCTTGGAACCAATGAGATGCTTCCACACTTAGTGCAATTGCGCACAGAGGTGGGAGATGAGTTTGTATTTGTGCTGCTACTCATGCTGCTGCTGCTGCTGCTTTGGCTGTTGCGTGCAGCCTTTCTACTGGCGTTCCGCTCCAGTTCTTCCTGTACATTTGATCCACCCAAAATACAACTTTGAATAATGCTCTAAGAATCCCATAGTTATCTATATGTGTACAGACACAAGCAAATGACTCACAACCCGATAACTTTGAATCCTCAGAGATAAAGCATTTTGTGCTTGTTCATGTCACTGACATTCAATTGCAGACTAGTCCTCAATTGTGAGATGCTGAAACCCCTACAAGGCATTTTACCTGAAGCTTTTTGGCCAGATCTTCATGAGTGTGCTGCACAGATGTTTTGCTGCTTGTCTCCTTCACATTACTCAGCCTCTGCATAACTTCTCCCTACACAGTGCCAGCACATGCTTGAGTAATCTCCCTCACTGAAGCTGACAAAGCCTTAAGTAATCATACTTTTGCACATGACTGAAAATCCAACAAGAACCCAAATTTGCCAAAAACAAGAAAATGCCAGTTTAGACTTTGTCCTAATGTATGCAGGTGTCTCTGTAGTGCCTGCCTACATCCTTGTCCATGTTTCAGGCATGTAGAAAATCATGCCCAAGGCAGAGGTCAAATAACAACCCCATCAGGGAAATGGGAGAAACTTCTTGCTGCAGAGAGTTGATCAATGTGCTTTACATTTGCTTATTTGTTAGCTAATGTCAAATTGGGAACTCACTTGGCTGCCCAAAGGAAAGTTAGATGCTACATCTGAACTTGTTTCATAAGAAAATACTTCAGATCATTACATGAACAGCCACTGGTACAAGGGAACACCAAATGGGGACAGTAGAGGGAGGCACAAAGATTGACTTACCAAGCAGTGATCACACACACGGACAACCTGAGCATCCTCCCCAGCTGTCAATGCAGTTCTTCCACGAGTGCACTTATCACAAAATATGTCTCCACAATTCCTGCAATGGTGCTGTTTCACCCAAACCCAAAAATTCCCTATTATTAGTCTGTGAACAAAAACTTTCTTGGTGATAACACTGGTCCCTGTGTCTCCAGTTTTTGCAAACTAGAATTACCCATGATGCATGCAAAATGCATTTTAAAGTATCTCCAATACAACTGACTTTAACTCTTTGCAAAAGTCATGCATTTCCAGAACAAGCTTATCTTTTCACAAAATTAAAGAACATAGACCAGACAATGGTGAACAGGAGCAATTGTTGTCGAGAGGAGGAAGAGGAGAACAACTGAACCAAAATAGAGTGCTTAGGGTTTAGGACACACACCCGTCGAATGAAGGCAGAAAACTCTGTCTTGCAGTTACTGCACTTTGAGGCTGCCTCATCAGGTACCTGAACAAGAAGATTATATGTCAGCAAGTTATCAGGGCAGGGGGCCCAGGACAAGAAAATCCTTGACCAAAACTAATATTATGAGAACAATCTCAAGCCAGGGCACCATATAGAAATTATTTTATGGTCAAGCTTTATAAAAATGCAGGCATCCTGTCAGTATACAAGCAGAAAGCAACATAAAACAAAAGAGAAAATACATACCCAGTGCTGCTTCTCTTCCTCACTAACAGCTCGAGGGCGAAGAGACACCCAATCTACAATTGACCCCTTTTGATGTCTGCTTATGTCTGTTCCAGCACCAGCACTACTGTCTGAGGGTTTGCTGTAGTCGCTGGGACCATCTTTGCCAACCATCTCACAAAGCTGCTTTCACCACAGCCCAACCCATGCCTAATCGCATTCTTCAGAAACAAGTATGCACATGAAATCAAATATGTAAACATCTAAAAGACATGCCATGATAAGTCACACTCTTTGAAAGAGAGTCATAGACCAACTTTTGCAGCAGCAGAAGACTCTCCATCACAATGTTAAAAGCAAATCCAAGTTGAGAGACACAAACCTGGACACAGGCTGCAGTAATTGTGTCGAGAATGGCATTAATGGTATGGGTGCTGGACTGTAACCGGATGGTGCAATGCTCGAAATCCACTGCACTCTTAGCCCAAAAGGTAAACACAGATGGCTCATTGACCTGACCCAGAAGTAGTTGCACAAACCCCATATCAATACGAATGTCAAATGTTTACATACCATCTTGCATACTTGCTGGGAGGATACTAAATCCTCTGAAGCCCTAATTCTTGTTAAGAACAAAAAAAAAATTCTCTTGTGAAAGTAAAGCCGAGGCAAAATCAGAGTACAACTCTGTTACCTACCTCCCATCTTTCAATTGTTTCCAAAGGGTAAATGCGCAGTGTTCTGCTGGTGCTGGGGTCTACCATCCTCACACCATCCAGGCCTATCTGCAAACAAACACCACACACACACACGAATTCTGTGTTCTCAAATTCCTTTCTCAATTCACAACTTCACTTCCGCCCAAAACAGAAAATCAAAACATTCTCTGATCCTCCACAATGCCTGGGAGACAATATAGTAAAACAGAGCATGCACAGACAGACCTCCATGTGCTCTTCTTTGTACATATGTGATTCCTATCTCAAGAGCTTTGCACATACCTCACACCAGTCATGCACATTCTAATCAATCACCACACAAGAGGCACAAGCAAATTGCAGTACTTTGATCAAACCCACATTCAATTGCAGGCCGGGAGCTTTATTCTTTGCACATAGCTATGTGATTCCTATCTTGAGAGCTTTGAACATGTCTTATATCAGTTATGTATATTCATTCTGAACACCACACAAAAAGGCGTAAGAAGTTGTGACAGTACTTGGATCAAATATGCATTCAAACTCAGATAAGCTGTTCAGGAACACAGGAGTTCAGAATTAGGGTTACAAAAGGAGCTCTGAATTTTCCCTGTTCTGCAGCACAATCAAAAGACTACAGACAGACCAGAAACAACAGCACTCAATCTTGAAACTTCAGAAATTAGGGTTACAAAAGAGCTCCGAATATTCCTATTCTGCAGCAGCACAATTGGACAAGACTACAGATAGACCAGCAACAACAACACTCAATCTTGAAGCTTCAGAAATTAGGGTCACAAAGAGTTCTGAATTTTCCTGTTATACAGCATAATTGGACAAGACTGTACAGACAGACCCAACAACAACAACGGCTACTGCAACACTCAATCTTGGAGCTTCGGAAAGTACTTCCTACCTGACAAATCACTTCCTTGGGAGGATTGGAAGAAGTGGTTTCTGCCAGCAACTTCACCCAATACTTTTGAACACCTCCTCCTGCTCCTGCTGAGTCTTTTGCATCATCCGTGTTTCGGGAACTCCAAGAGCTTGCTCCTGTCCCTCGAGCTCCATAAGGCTCAGATGCTCCTCCACCTCCACCTCCTGCTCCTCCTCGTCCACCATCGTAGACAAAAACCTCACCAGATCCTCCTCCTCCATCATAGGGTTTGGCATAGATCGATGATGTTGCATCTTGCTGGCCGCCATAGTAGTTGTCCAGGGATGATGGTGCGCCATAGCCCAGGCTCATCGCTTGAGCACCACCCTCCTCCACACTACCATAGCCCTGCTGCTGCTGCGATGATCCTAATCCATAATCATACGCTTGCGCATAACTGTGCGTTGCATAAGCAGAATAGGGAGGAGCATTTGGCAGCAGAACTAGCGATGGCGAGGAGGACGGGGGAGCAGAAGAATTGAGATGCCTATAATCAGGCACAGATGGAGAGAGCCGCTGCTGCTGTCCGTAACTCCCTCCATAGTACCACTCTTCTTGCTGCTGCATCGAAAGCAAATCAAGCTCCAGTAGTAGTGTCGTCTCCTCCTGCTTCTTCTTCTTCAGTGTTGCTCTTTCTCTCCACAAAAAAGTTCACAAAACCTTCAACCAAAGCACGGAAAGATAGATAGAAAGAAAGATCTCAGCGGCTTGCTGGTTTGCTTCTGCGGGTGTATGTATGTGTGTGTTGCGCGCGGAACAAATCTGTGTCTGCAGCGACAAACAATCCGATCGGAGCTGCCCTCCTTCATAGCGCAATTTGCTTGAGGTTTCCGAAGACTGCGACAACCGTTTGGAGTGTCGGTCAAGACCCAAGAGGAAGAAGAAGGGACGAGGAAAAGCCTGACATCTGCGCTGCTATGCACTAGGGTTTTGGTCGTCGACGACGTTGTTTCTGCGTCCGTTTCGTGCGGCGAGGGTTGTGCTCCTCTCAGCTGTTGCTTGCGAGCTACTTTTTCTTCATTTCGTTCTGTTGTTCTTGCAGTTGGGTTTGTGGGTTTGTTCCTGGGTGCCTTTCTGGAGCTTTCTAGAGAACTTTCAAGCTTTGGGTTTCTGGGTCGTGGTCTCGACCTTTGAGTGCTGCGGGTGGGTGTTGTTGTTCTCGAGAGCATATCCGGAGGAGAACGCCATGTCGCGTGTTTATGTGGGAAACTTGGACCCCAGAGCAACCGAGAGGGAGCTTGAAGACGAGTTCCGTGTCTATGGTGTGCTACGAAGGTTCGCTTTTTTTTTCTCTCTCTACCCTATTCCTTCCATGGTCGACTTGCTTGCAGCTGACCTTTTCACATCTTGGGTTTTCTTTTTTCTTGTTGCTTCCGAGACCCATTTCCCCCCTTCCCATTCCGGTTCACCACATTGACATCCCTGGCGGAAGATACTAGGAGGACCCATCTTTCTCAAAATCACTATTGCAGGAGTTTTCCTTTGCACCTGCATGCCTTCAGTGTGTAATGTTGCAAGAGTGAGGATTGTTTGTCTGTTGTTGCGTCGGGATTGTTGATTGATGTGATGTGATGTTATGGTTTCAGTGTTTGGGTAGCCCGCAAGCCTCCAGGGTTTGCATTTGTGGAGTTTGATGATCTTCGAGATGCCCAGGATGCAATTCGAGCCATGGATGGTGAGTATGCTACCTGTAAGGAGAGGGTAACCAGCTTCCAAGTTTTTGAGTATACACACCTTTACTGCTATTTGTTGCAGCTCTCCAGGGACCTTCAGAAGAATGCTCTAGGTCTTTCTTTCCACGCAATGGATCATCCCAAATTTTCTGCATTTCTTAGTATATACACCTTTTCTGCTATCTGTTGCAGCTCTCCAGGAACCTTAAGAATAATGCTCTAGGCCTTTCCACATGAAGCCCACCCTGATTCTAGAGCAAAGAAGGCTTTATGAGTATTGGTTCCAAGTTCATGTTGGCATCTGGTATGTTTGTATCTTCTTTTCTTGTGCCCTGATTTGCTTGCAATGGCTGCTCACATTCTCTCATAACAGGAAAGAATGGATGGCGAGTGGAGCTTTCTCGGAGCTCAGGTGGAGCAGGTGGACGTGGTCGGGGGGGAGAAGATATGAAATGCTATGAGTGTGGAGAACCTGGCCACTTTGCCAGAGAATGTCGCCTCCGTATTGGACCTGGTGGTCTGGGTACTGGAGGCCGGGGCAGGAGCCCTCGTCCAAGCCCAAGGTCCCGTCGCAGCCCAAGTTACAGTGCCCGCAGGTATGGTGCTTTTGTGTGGTCATCTGCTAGACCATTGCAAATCTCTCTTGGGAGGCCATCAGATCTTTTCTGTATTTGGTTGCAGACTTATTACTCCTTGGAAAGCATTATGTGCTTTGTGTCTATATAGGATAGGATGCTGTGGCAATGCCCTCTACAAAGCCATGCATCGTTGTGTGCCTGGAAATACTTTGCTCGTTAGCCTACCTTTGAAATGTTGGTTACTCACCTCCGGTGGTCTCTGTGATTAGTCCCCCTCCACGAGGCAGGAGTCGATCTCCTCGCCGCAGGAGTGTTTCACCTGTGTTACGACGGGCTAGGAGTCTGAGTCAGTCACCTCTGCCTCGCCATGACCGCCGTGCATCCCCAATTGCGAATGGGTACAGCATCCTCTCCCTCCTGTGCAGGATCCTTCTCTCCAGAATGTGGCTGTATGGATATTCTTGGTCATAATCACATTCTCAAATCCCATTTGATCTGGCATTGGATTTGGGTATGCATCTGTACAAGCAATGAAATGGTGCACATTTTTGTATGCTTCGGTCCATCCTCCCCCGCCCCAGTTAGTATGTTGTTCAATTATAGTTATAAATTCTATTCTCTTTTTTTTGCTTGTGCAGAAGCCCTGTTCCAGTTCGTGATCGTCGTCGCAGCCGGAGCAGGAGTTCCTGATCTTATGAATGCAGGGCAGATTGTCAGACCCTGGAAGCTTCTGGTTGTGTGGCTTTGTGTCTTTCTTGAAGCTGTGGTGGAAGGTTTTCCAATTTTGAGGTTGTATTGTCTTCATACGTCAGGCTGCCAGCATACTTGTGTTAGCTCAGTTTCAGTGAGGTGGGCATGCTTCCTTAATTGGGTGGCCAAAAGTGGTGGCTCCACCAACTCTAGGCTATGGCTTGATGAAAGAAAGCGTTGGACTCCTCTCCTCCATTGAATCTGCTGGCTCCTTCAGTAAACGATGATGTCCTGCTGAAGCGGTGGCTGCCCTCTACTTGTGATAAGTTTCTTCCCTGGTTGACCCTTTCTTTTACCAGCTAGGTTTGCATTTTGACAGATACATGTTTTGCTTATAATGTAGTGAATTGTCTTATTTTCTTATGAATCACATGGAGCAGAAGAAAATAGGGTGGACTGGGAAGTGGGGGAGAGGGTGCTGAATGATGGTGTATCATGTCTAGAGATAAAAAGAACTCACGTAGGCTTCGCTTTTGTTGCTGTGTTGTGAGGTGATGTTTCTGCATAGAACGGCACTGCACTGCACTGCACTGCCTCGCCTTCCCGCCTTCTACGATAGTGTGCAGACCTCTCCTCCATTTGGGTGTCTATTAACTGCATCGTTCTCTTCCACTACCTGCATGGGCCCATCCAGCAAGATATCTGCCCCTGGGAGAGTCACAATTGAAACTTTATTGTTCTTTTGCTTCCTGTGATCATCAACATGTTTAACTAAAACTTAAAAGCTGAGCATGCCAAGTGTTAGGCTGGTGTTGCTTCTCATCTTACATTGCAGAGGCTACTGGAATTTCAGCCAGATGCTCATGAATGCTTCTGCTTTCTACAGAGTGGCTTGAATTCTAAGAGAACTGTCTTGAACTTTGCAAGACAGGGTTCCCTTTCCATTGGATGCTTTACAGCTCATGGAAAGTTTTGCTGATGAGGATGTCATTCTGTGGAGTTTGATGTTCAGGATTTGCCCTTCTGGTACAGGGGTCAAAGGATAGCAGTTGCCTACCTTCCTATACCTGCCACTGTCAGCTGCTTCCGTTGGATGCTTTTATGAGTGCTTGTTGCTGTGTTGTGAGGTGATGTTTCTTCATAGAACGGCATGACACAGCATGGCACTGCACTTCCTCCCCACCTTCGACAATAATTGTGAAGACTGTCTCCATTTGAGTCTCTCTAACTGTACTGTCCTCTTCAAGTGTCATCTCAACTCATCTTGCAAGATTGCTGCTCCTGGGAGATTCAGAACTGAAACTTCATTTCATGTTCACTGCTTGTAATCAGCAGCAACCCACCTACAATCCAAAGCTCATGAGTATCTAGCAAAATATTTTGTAGTCCAGTTTGTCTTTTGTTTTTTAAAGGTTACTGAAACTTCTGCCAGATGTTTGTGAATGCTTCTATATCCTACAGAGTTTTGAGTTCTAGGAACTGTCTTGAACTTGACAACAAATGGTCTCCTTTCCATTGGATGCTATTGAAGCTCATGGAAGTTCAGGTTATGTACATTGAAGCTGTCATTCTATGTAGTTCAATGTTATGCTTTCATGCTGTTGAACAGGACTCTGAACATGACTCTTTTTTTTGTTTTCTTTCTTTGTGAGTTGGTTTTCCTCTTGTTTGGGACTGCTGGTATGCTGACAGATTTCAAATGTCTATAAACGCATTATCACAGCATCTGTTAACTCTTTTTGTGATGACCATGATTGGAAGTATTGAGAAATTCTTCACACTTCTGATGATATAACCTTATTATCATTAAGTCATCTCTCAATTGTATTAAGGTTGGCTTAGATTGTAAGTATCGAAAGTTCTTGGATATTTTGTGTAGTTTGCTGGTCTGGATTTGCTCCTGGTAGACAGGAGGACAGAAGGATAGTGGTTGCTGCACCTCAATGGCAGATTCTTCGTAATCAAGCCATTTGATAAGGCACTCCAAGCAAGCACTGTTTTCTTCAGCCCAAATCTATCTCAAGGAGTAACTCTGATCTCTGTAAAGCTGTGTGCGTGCGTGTGTGTGAAACTTGAGATTCTTTATTCAAGGTTCTTGATTTGTCATTCATTCAACGACAATTCTGTTTTACATAATGATGTTAAATTCCAAAAATAATGTAAAAAAGGTAATTTAAATCTTGGGTCTGGGAGATGTCTTATCAGACTTGCAACATGATATTGCAAGATATTGCATGACATTGTTGGATATTGCTAGACATTGTTTATAATGTATTTGATCATTCATTTGCAAAATTATGGACATAATAGTTTTGTTAAAGTATTAGAAGATGGAAGATATCTTTTGCATTGTTTAGTGATACATTAAGAATCTGGGAAACAATTTGAAACCAAAATTTTGTTGTAAGCCCATCATATTATGTTGTAAGACATTCAAACACAAAATAGGAGCAATGGATTAAGGAAGGATGCCTATTGATACCCTACCTGGCCAAGCCATCCTTCTCCCATACCCAAGTGATGCTCTCACTTTGGCAAGCTCCTATTTCGTGAAGCTTGTGGGATGCAATAGTGGAGTGGGCATCTCTTGTAAACCTCAGCAAGGCATTACAGTTTGAGGTTTAGAATCTTTAGGACTATGTGACTATGGCACCACCAACCCCTATGGCATTAGTACTTCCAACTTTTCATCATCTTTCATTTAGGTTGCAATTTTGGTTGTTAGTCATTGATGTAACATTATGCAGAACTTTTTACAACAATTCAAATGTTTAGAACAATTTTAATACATTGCATATGATAATTTCACGCTCATATTTGTAAAAGCTTTCACTTGTGTGTTTTTGCTTGCGAAAACATGTCAATTTATGAATATGTTCATCAATGCACAATCCGGGTTTATGTTTGGCAAGCACCACACTTTTGCATACCCATTATGCATATTCTTGTGTAAAAACAAAACATATTTATGTCCACCTAGAGTTTGCTAAAAATATAACAAGCTTTGGCCTTTAGGATTCACATATGTGTTGTTTGTGTTGCCCTATCCATTGGGTATGCCTAAAAGTAGATATCTACCCAACATTGGTCTAGACCTTGTTTAAGAGAGGACAACGTTGTTTCCATGCTAATGGGAATATTGTAGTGTAAAAGAGGGCAACATGTGCACTACTCTTATACAAGTATTTTTTTATGTGATCAAAAGTTAAATAAATTATTTTTTCCACCACTAGATTACAAATCATATAAAAATTCACAAGGTAGGCTCTCTAGGTTACCTCATGAGATTGTGGTTGAGTTGCCAACTTGCAAGGCTAGAATTGCCATGTTGCTTGCGTGAACTTTTACCCTCATAGGATCTATTGTCAACTTATGTTCATTGGCTGAAGTTTGTCATCCATTTCTATGTAGCTTATTTTCACAAATTGTAGTGTTTGTAGCCATGCAAAAACACCTTTCAATACAAACAATTGTTAATGATTAGGATTGTAGCCATTGAAATTGCCATTGAAAATTTAAATACGTTTCCACATCTTGTATACATTACATTCCAATTGTAGCAATCTTATTCACATTTTGATTTTTAAAAAGAAAGGTTCTTCTTATACCACATGAAGTTTATTTTCTAAATAAAGGATGCAAAGACATTGCATTTTCACATTTGCCAAAAATGTATTTTTCATAAACAAAATTCAATTGAGTTGGGTTTTACTAAATTGCCATTATAATCACAATGTGGTTCACCATCATTGAACACTAGCTCTTATCATAGTCACTCCCATTTCTTATTGAGATTTTGATTGTTTTAAGTAAATATAATTAAAAGCAATTGTGGTGTTGGAGAGAATGTCAAGTCAAGCTTGACTTTCTAATGATGTTTATTGTAATGAGGGTATCATGGCTCAAACTATTGAATATAAGATGTAGCCATAATTCACAAATCAATTATCATATGAACTAGATTAATCTAATGAAGCATTAATTGTGATGAACCCCTAGATTTGCCAAGTGGTATAAAAGTTAAACTCCTCAATTTTGGCAACAATCAAAATCTTGAAAACCTACGACACAATCTTTAAATTTTCATAATTGAAATTGAGGTGTTAAAGTGTTTTTGTGACTTGGGGATGTAATACATTTCATGTATGCACTTTTTGGTCATGCCATTTACATGAACCAAAACAACAAAAAAAGTGAGTAATGCTATCTTGAACCAAAATTGGATCACAAACTTGTCATGCATTTACCATGGGCCCACCATTGCTCAAACTTGTATGTGACATACTACTTGCTTTGTAGTATATTTTAAATGTGTTGATATGATTTACTCTCAATGGCAAAATACTTGGGTCTCCCAAAGTCTTCTTTTGGAATTATGACATTTTAATGTTTTGCAATCATGAAAGTTCATAATTTTTAAGGGTATTTAACCAAATCAAACATGGAAGCACATCATTTTATAGTTCTCATTGACAACTTTTTAATTATCAATTATATTTCATTTGTCATTCCAAATCAATGCTAAATGGTAGGGATTAATTTTGGCAATTTGTGATTTGACAAATTTTGTGGGTGGGTGACATGGATTGTTGAAACTTCAAGTTGAATACAATTAATGAATATTAATAATGAGTACTATGGAGAGGCTTGTAGGATTTCAAAAATCGAACAATGAGGGAATAGCTTGGCCCTTTGAATTTACTTTTCTTTTTGTTTAGATGTTGTTCTGAAATCACATGATTGGTGTTCTTTTATTCTTTTCTAGTTCACATTTGATGGTAATTTATTTTCATCCCAATGATGTTAACTTTCGTATATACTTGCCAACCTTCAATGCAAATTTAATATCTTTTCCATGAAAATCTATGGAATTGAAAAGAGTTACCTATGTTAGTGTTCAAAGAATATAACTTATTTTCAAGCTTGTAGTTAAGTGTTAGTTTTAATTTCAAATATTTCAATTATTCTTGATATACATATTGGTCATATTGTGAATATATATATATATAAACATGTGTGGAATACACTCAAGTTTGTGCAATGATTTCATTATAGAATTTGTGCATAGTGTCCCAAGCTTGCCATTGAAAGTGACAAAACCCTTGTTTTATCATCATGGTGACTTGTCCTTAATACATGTGAAATGCATAAAAGTTTAAAAGTGATAAAACCTTGCAAGAAAATATTTAAAACAAAAAAAAGGCTTTTAAAAAGATGGAAGACATTGTTGGGTTACTCCTTTAGGAACCACAAAACTATATAGGATTTTTTGCATTATATACTAGAAATAAAATTGACTTGGGACAAACATAATTGAGAAAATCTAACAATTAAAATTAAGATAAGAAACCCTCAAGTTTAGTTCAAAAGGAAGGTGAATTTGTATGAAGGTGGTGATTTGTCACATGTATACATTGGTGTGCACACTTTGTGTCAAATTTAAAAAATTTAGAAATGCTTAAATAAACTTCTATAGACAATTTGATTTTTCTTTTCCATGATTTTTCCCTTCACATTTTATTTTCATTTAAACTAATAAAAAGACCCCATTTTGTGACTTTTTTTAGGCGATTAAAAGTGTCATTTTCAATTATTTTGGAAACCACAAATTCCACAGAGCTTTGGGGGCACAAATTCCAAGCCGAACAAATATAAAAGCTCAACCAAAGTGCCCAAAAAAAGTTCTTTTCCATGTAGCCCATAAAAGGAATTTTGTGATTTTCAAAATTTGCATGACATGGTTTATAATTTAATCAAGGGCATCTTATGAACATTGCTAAACATAGATGTAATCATTATTTAGCATAGATGTAAGCATCGTTTATCCACAAATAAAATTTCAAGTCAATTGTACTTTTCAATACATTCCTTTTTATTCCTTATATTCAATTTTAAAAATTAGCATAATCATTTTGAAAAACTCAAAAGGAAATTTATAGTGTTAAATAGATTTTAAATTTTTGAGCACACAAAAATATATTATGATTGTACAATGTTGTAAATATTATAAAAACCAAAAGTTGGGCTCTTATAACAACACAAAGTTGTGCGTATTGAATAATATGGATATTGAAAAATCTAAAATTAGTCAAAAAATCTTCTAATAGTAAAGTTTGGTTTGAACAAAAAATATTTAACATTTTCATTCAATAACATTACTTTCACAAAGGGCCCCTTAGTTTTCATAGTACAATTCTTTTTATCTTCAATTTTTTTGTAGTAATAGGTTACTATTAAACACATCTTAAAAACACTCAATTTTTATATTTATTAAATTTTGTGTTTATCAAAATTTAAGGTTTTTTTAAAGTTCATAAATCTTTTATGACATGTAAATGTGATGCAATGTATATGTTGTTTAAAGAAAAGTTGTAGCTTATCATATAAAATACTAAGCTTGAAAATGTTAACATGTTTTGATATGATTTGAAATTGTGACAATTTTTCAAAATGAAACACAATATCTAGCAAAATTTGTACACTTTCAAAATTTCTTATTTATTCAAAATTGATTATAAAAATACATATGACATATTAGGGCAACTATAAATATAATAAATAAAGAGTTTCAAAATATTTCATTTGAAAATTCCTCTTTATGAAAACATGTTTTTTTGGCAAAAGGATTCCAAAAAGGACAGTAGGACCCTAAATGCAAAGTAAATCATGAGCTCATTAAATGGGTGAAAACATGGTAAAGTATGCCAAAAAAATATTCATCGTGTAGTCACGATCACATTTATGGTATAAACATGGAAAAACTTATTCAAAACTTCTTTAACTTTCATTATGAACATTAAAAGGAATTTGGAAATAAATAACTATAATTTTAGTTGTAAAAGACAAAATTTTAATTGGAATAGACACATGTAATTACAAACCTTATAGTCGCCTTGGACAAATGGCAAAAGACAATTAGTCACAAAAAACTCCATGTGGCATGTACAATCACCCTTATAGTCACATATTGCTTGTGATTATAAGGATTTTTCATCCATTGACTAGTCATAGGATTATGCAATTATAGATTTGACTACATAAAATATTGGGTAGCATTTTTTAAGTAGTTAAATTTAAATGATTTAATATATTTTTAAATCACATATATTAACTGTTATATTATTTATATTTATATAAATAATGCAATATCATAATTCATATTCTTGGTAATTTCATAAATTTTCAACCTATAAGTTGTTGACACGTGTCACTACCTAAGCTAGGCTAAAAATTTAATTTAGGTAGCTAGGTAGGCCATCTAGTTTAGGTACTTAACCGGGCCTAGGTAAGCACCTAGGCTAAATAACCTAATTATGTAAGGTACATACGGTCAACATACTATCATTGACCACAACTATGTAACTTGTGAAGTTTCATCCTTAGACCCCAAGGATGGATATCAACTTCTTTGTTATCAAACCACCCCGCTTGATGTGCAAGTATAGTGGAATGCATTCTATTTAAACTAGATACTTGACTTTAAACATTACACGAACATCAATTTCAATATTTCATATTTTATTGATATTTTTCTAAATGGAATTTTTTAAAGTTGATTCTTAAAATACTTTTAATGATAAACATGTTTAAATATATTTTTCTTCCAAAAATGTACATTAATTTGAATAATTTTTTTCTAAATTTTGTTAAATTGAATTACATTTTGATGATGATTTGCTAAATTATTTTTTCTAGCACATGATTTATAAATGATATTTTTTTACGATTAATATTTAATAAAATAAATAAATAATTTATCTCCCACATATTAATCCTTCATTTCATAAAAATAATAATAAAATGTGATTACAATATATCATAATTTTAATTAATTCACATATAATTTTTATAAATGGATAATATATCTATCAAATTTCAAAAAATATATAATTTTCTAAATATTAGTTATAATATTGATGATGTATAATATATTTTTATATTATATATTTTAATCTAAATCACATTTAGTAATATTAAATAATTAATGAATTTGATGGAATTTTAAGTTTTATATTTTTACAAATATAATATATAAGTTTAAGCTTAAATTATGGTAAAAGTCTTATAATCAAATAAATGATATAGTTTTTAGACATCTTAAACCTTTATTTGATTAAACATATATATCATACTTGATTATGATTATAATAATTTGTATTGTCAATGTCAATAAACAGTTAAACACAAGTTGATTATCAAAAAAATATTGTAGTTCCAAAGATGCCACATATGTTTAATCATCAAAATATTGTAAATGGAAAAATTATTGGCCCAAGTTTCCAAAACAACTATGACTAATTGCAAAAACAACTAGGTTTCATCCATCTAGAGATCCATTCACAATTGATGAAAAATGTACACTTTTATTTTACTTTTCCATCCAAACATGTAATAGTCACAAATTATAGTCGCATATGTGACTACAATAGTCGCATATCTGATTACACAAATTTACGACTAAAATGACATGTAGGACTAACCCAACTATAGTTGTAAAAAGTAGTTGATTTGGACACTAATTGCATCTATAGTTGTAACCATATGGTTGGAATGGGCAAAATTTCTTTTAGTGGAAACAATGGTGCATTTCATTGAGTTTATAGTTAGTTACACATAAAGTATGAGGAATTTTAATATAAGAAAATGGATGAAAAGTATGTTCTAAATTGGCTAGGTCTTTAAATTTCAAACATATTTTTATATGAAAATTTTAGTAAATTATGATTATAATATGAAAATTTTTAAACACATTGATACGAATTAGTGCTTCATCCATTTGAAGGTATAAAAATTCCAATTATAATTGTACTTTCATCATACCTTCATATAATTGTTTAAAAGTGGGACACATACTTTCTTGTACTTGTATTTCTAAAAATGTACTTAAATGCATATTAAAACATGCAATCTTTTAATATTACTCAATGAAATTAAAGAACTTCCTTTTATTGATCATTAAAATAAAAATATTCATGAGTTCAATGTCTTAAGGCTTAATTTATGGATATTTTCCACCAAAAAATCAAATATCCCTTGTTGGCATACTTTACCATGCTTTCACCCAAATGTCATTTGTACCCACCACATTGTTAAAAACAACGAAAGGTTGGAAATTGTCAAGGACCAAAAAAAATTGAAAAATTAACAAAACATAATTTACATATTTGGTCAAGGAGATTTATTGAATACTTCAAATACAAATTGAACATGGTGGCCACAAAGTTGTTAACAACACCCAAAAAGGAGTTCACTAAGAGTCTTCATACAAAAATTGAAAACCATAAACATATCATTAATGGAAAACCCAATGTGCAAATTTTTTAATTTTATAAACCTTAATAAACAATGTAAATTTTAAAGATAAGGTGAATTCCTCTTAATACATGCAATTACTTGGTGCCATCTTGAATAAAAATTTACATGGCAAACATTGTTTCCTCCCTTCCAAAACTATAAACAATAGTCCTAACCAATTGTAAACAAAATTCAATACTAGAAAATGAAAACATAATATGATGTTTTTTTCTTAAAGTGATAACATGAAAGATCATTTCACAAATGAAAAATGAAAATAGATGAAATGAATTTTTGAAGTGATCAAATTCAAAGTGCATACTTATAGGAGGTTGGGTATTTTCAACATCCCCATTCTCATTGTCCATATATTGTAGGAATTAGGAAAATTTTGCAACGAAGACTTAAATGAAGTTTAAAACACTTGACCATGATGTTGTGAACAATGAATTCAAATTGTGATCACCAATATGGCAACAATAAAGGTTGGCCACAAATGAGACGGTAGGTCCAATCATTGCACTTTATTCTTTGACAATATATCTTTCCTAAACCTTAAACCCTATACCTTTAGATTTATTTTGATTATGTCTTGCATCAAGGATCAAGAAGTTCTTGTTGGAGGAGTTTGTGCATAATGAGAGTGTGGTGTCATGTTGTTCAATGAATTGTTGTCAACATTTTCCTTGTGAAAAAACCTTGTTTTTTAGACAATAGTTTTAGAGTATGTCATTTGAAAAGCATAAAATGTATGATTTGAATATTGGAAGAAGATTGCACATGAGAAGAGACATGAAACAATGAAAATTTATCATGATATAGGAGGCATATATGTGTGAAACTACATGGTACAAGATTGTTGGCTTGTTAAGATCGACATGTATGTTATACAAATTTGAAAGCAAATGAGGTTGTAGATTTCTACTACATGGTAACAAAGGTACATATAAATTGCAAAATCCAGTAAGGCAAGCAAAGTCGAATGTTCAATCGTTGATTGATTTGTGTGTTGATACAATGTTGCATCAAATTAAAGGAATTGAGAATGGTAGGCAAGACATGTGACGTTTATTGTTTGATATTTGGAAAAATCTTAGAGAGCAAAGTGATTAATAATGTTTATTGAACAAGTGGGGCAATTTAATGTTGTTTCAGTGAATATTCTTTACATAATTAATGCAATTGTCATTGTTTTGTCATGGGTTTGAAGTATTGTTCAATTCTTATTGTTGAAAACCTTGGTTTCTTTATTTTTGTGATCATTTTTTTGTAGATAAATAATGAATTAAACATTCAAGGATTATTTTTCAATCTAAAATGAATAGGTTGAGTAAGAATCACCATTTTAATGTAGATGTGCAAAAAAGAAGATCATTTTTTGCAAAATGTATTGTGAGTGAATCCCTAAAAGATTTAATATCCAAATTGGGAAAAACCAATAATAATGTGAAAGAATATGAATTCAAGTTGAAAAACATAACTTTCATCGAAAATCATGCAAGACCTTGTACCATACTTGGAGATTTAAGTCAATACAATTTAAAAATGGGTTCTTATGTGTGATCCATGACAAAATGGATGATGGAAAGTTCTACATTCCCAAGGCTTCAAATTATCAACAAAATGATTTGTGGGTTTGGTCAATTACTAATCACCCTCATGGATATGGTTGTGAATGGTCAAGGGGATGAAAGATATGCACAATATTCAAATGACATTACAAGAAATCATGGTTTTTCAAAAGGTTCAACTTGACTAAAATGTCCACATTGACCAAAAGGATGTTCACTTTGCCTAAAGACATGGGGCATGAAAGACACATGGTTTTTTTGGTTGGTTCTTTTGACTAAAGTGATGATTTTGACCAAGTGTTAAGTCGTACATTTAGTCAAGAAAGATTTTTAAAAAATTGGTGGGGTGGTTTGATGGCCAAAACATTGGTGTGAAACCAAGGAGACCAAGGTTAAATCCCCTTTACCAACATATATTATGTGGAGTATGTATATTTGTAAATATACCTTGTACATGTGGGTAAATGTATAGTACTTAGATGGGTTGTGGATAAGTAGGTAGGTGGCCATGGTGGGTAGGTAGGTCATGGGTGAGTGGGTAAGTAGGTAGGTGCTTATTTTTATTTATTATTTACATTTTTATATTTACAAATTGAACTATTTTTCAAATTAATTTTTTTTGGTTGCCCAATATTTTGTTCAATTTGACTAGTCAAAAAGACTATTTTATGGTTAGTAAAAAAAACCACTAATCAAGTTGGACATGTTCAAATTGACTTGTCCAATATGATTAAGTGGTCTAATTGACCAAATGTAAAAAGATTGATTTTTGATCTAATTTTCCAATCAAATAAACTATGATTTCTTGTTGTGAGAATTGTAACATGATGATCCCAATTTCACAATTCAATCCTTGTTGTGGCTCTTTCAAACTTTGGAAAAGTTCCAATTTCTAAGTCACAAATCTTGTTTTAACACCCTTGCATAATGCATTGTTTGCACATTTGATGCAAGGGAGTTCACATTGCATACGTGAATTGAGGATGCTAAAACAAGTTGTTGGTCCTAAGCCTTTGTCAAAAAATTTGGATAAACCAAAGCTATGGCAAAAGACATTTAAAGAAAGCTCGACTTAATGCTCATGTAATGGATATCAAATCTAAGCAAGTACACTAAAAATATCTTCTAATCCACACTTTTATAATTTCATAATGAAATTGATTTCAAACTTCTAATTACATAATTATAATTCATGTAATTTCACATGTTTTGAATGTGATAGCATAATTTATTTATTTTAAAATCTCATAATTCAATTTATCTTTTTAATGCCATTAATGTCAATGTGAAGGCATTACATTAACTTTAAAATATTTTTTCTTGAACCATAAGTTCAAATACATTTAAAAATTTTATTTCACTTATTTTATTTATTTTATTTCATACTTGAAATAATTTTCTTCTTTTTCAATTCATAATTGCACACATGAATATATATTTTTTTCAAATTTTAACTATTGCACACACATTGATGGTAACAATTTTTTAGATTTATGTGCTAAAAATAGTAAATAGTTGCAATGTGGTGACTAACTCCCAATCCAAAATTGTGTCTACATATGGTGACTTTTCTCAAGTTTTCCATTTTTTCCCTCAAAATAGGCAATTCCTTTCCAAAAAAAAGAAAAAAAGAAACAAAATATTCTTGGGTCCATTTTTTTTGGTAACCAAGAAGAAAAAAATTGGCCACAAATGTTGATTGCAAATAACATTGTTAATATCTTACACAAAATATATTAAATTTCAAATAGTTATTTCAACATTTTCAAATTAAAAATTTCTTTCACAATTAATTATTCACATGTGAAATGCATAATTATGAAATAAATCTATAATATGAATTTTTTTAATTCCATAATAATATTTAATTTATATAAATTGATTTAAACCTCCATGTCATAGTTATAGATGTGGAGGATAAGAACAACAACCCACCAACCAAAGGTACTACAGTACTGGTTCTGGGCCCTTTTCAGCTTTGTACAAGCAAACCCACACACACTTCTTCCTCATGATGATGTCCAGAAGATTATATATATCAAAGATAATTGTATCCGACTACTGTCAGCAACCTGCCATGGTACATAACAAAGCCATTTGTGGCCAGGCTTTATGATTCAGGTGGCCTTCCTCCCATCAGCAATTGTCATCAGCAGTTGTCGTGTAGCAAATTGTAACAAATTGCACCTTGTTGGAAAGTGTTGCAATTTCAACAAGAAGCTGGACAGATATGGTAACAAGGAAGGTGCTAGAAACTTGGCCATTGCTTGGTGGTCACCACCACCACTGACTAATAATAATATCTCCTGTTCAGCAGATACATCATGTCAATACCAACACCACCGTCCAAGAGGCTGTTGTCAGTTACTAGCCTAGTGTGTGTGTGTGTGTGCTTTGGCTGAATGTTTCAGACTTTTGATGCTACACTTTGATGGTTTTATGTTTAGTACTTTCCTGATAGAAGTTGGGTGAGAAGGTGCATCACGTGGATTTGATTTGGGATCAATGTCTTTAACTTTGAACCTCACAAAACGAAAAGGAGACACAAGTTTCTGAGTGGTGGTGGTGGTGGTGGTGGTGGGTGGGCCTCTATGCTCTACTTAGCATCGTCATTTTCAAGTTCACACTTGCCCATGCTTGAAAAGTATGATGAATGAATGAATGATCAATCATGGATGTGCGATTTTTGTGCATTTGAATGATGCTAGACCGTGACCCATGTAGAGTCATGACACAGATGTCAGTTGTTGCAGTAGAGAAGTTGTTAGTAGCCTAGTAGTAGTCATAAAATACTACTACTACTACTGCATTGTTGCTTTTCGAGTAAAGTTGAAAGTTGAAACACATGCTTCAGCTTCATGATGCAAGCTTGAGTTTAAACATAAATGTCGTCTGCACATGCCAAAATATCAGACTTGTAAACATAAGTAGTAGTCAACAGAGAAGAGGACTTGAGGGAACAAACAGCCCCCTATCTTCCCCCCCCCCCCCCCCCCCCCCCCCCCCCCTTTTTTTTTTCCTTTTTTTTTTATTTCTCTTTGTAAA
>Ga0116231_10003899_pt1 | contig 30558 bp, 28 predicted proteins | sample S1TSphgellanicum_2_FD_89695 | JGI IMG/M metagenome (GOLD analysis project Ga0116231, IMG submission 89695) | Host-associated microbial communities from peat moss isolated from Minnesota, USA - S1T2_Fd - Sphagnum magellanicum MG | ecosystem: Host-associated > Plants > Peat moss > Unclassified... | reverse complement strand
TTTTTTTTTTTTTTTTTTTTTTTTTTTTTGTTTTTGGTTTTTTTTTTTTTTTTTTCCCCCTGCGTCCACTCCTTCCTGCGAAATCTGTTTCTACTGTCGCAAGGCTTTTGCGGCGTTTGTAGAAGTGGATATTGGTTTCGTGTCGGCTGTTAGATGCTAATAATGTTTCTGGATCGAGGAGCAACACCGGGGGAAAATTGATGTGCTCAGTTTTTCAGGAAGTTGTGGTCTTAAAGGAGCTTTTTCATGTAGCGTGATAGAATAAGAAGAAGAATTTGCAGATAATTCCGCTGTGCTTATAGTTGGATACAAGGGTTTCAATCGATCTAGTTGACTAACCTGAAAATATCAAAAGTCTGTATGCATTGAAAATTTCTAGCATGTGCACATCGTTCTGAGAGAATGCTTGTGATTTTTAGTTTTCTTCAACATGTTTGTGATTGTATGGAGTCAACTTGATATGCCTTTGAGTTCTTGTTTCTGCTCCTTGCTGTCCCTTTTGGTGTCTGGCGGTCATTTGGATTCCAGTTCTGAATATTTTCGAATTGTGTATGACTGCTATTGGAGGTGTTGCTCTTGCTGGAAAGCAACTAAACAGACATTTTGGGGTCATTCTTGTGTGTTTCACTGCAACTTGGAGGTTTAGGGTTTCTTCAGGTTCCTTCCACATTTGCCTTATCTGGTGTTTGCTACTACTATTTCCCCTCCCCTGTGTTTTCTACATGAGATTCATTATTTAGGTGGCACATAATTGTTGTAGGTCACAGAGCTTATCTCATTATTGACTAGTGAAGAATTTCCAATTTTCTTGTCTTTCAGGAGTTTTTGGAGTCAGCCATGGCAGATGAAGCAAAGGCAAAGGGCAATGCAGCATTCTCAGCAGGGAAGTTTGAAGAAGCAGTAGATTACTTTGCAGAAGCAATTGCACTTTCACCTGATAATCATGTCCTCTACTCCAATCGCTCAGCTGCATATGCATCCCTCCATAAATATGAGGATGCACTCAAAGATGCGAAGAAGACAGTGGAGCTCAAAAGTAATTGGGCTAAGGGTTACAGCCGTTTGGGTGCTGCATATGTTGGTCTAGGTCAGCTCGATGAAGCCATTGATTCTTACAAGCAAGGTTTGCAGCACGAGCCTGCAAATGAAGCACTAAAGTCTGGTTTGGCTGATGCGGAAGCTTCAAAATCTAGGTCACGACCCCGTCCTCCTTCTGGTTCTTCTCCATTTGGTGACATGTTCAGTAGTCCTGATGTGTGGGCCAAAATTCAAGCTGATCCACGGACACGATCATATCTCCAGCAGCCAGACTTTGTGGCCAAGCTGCGGGAAGCACAGCGGGACCCAAGCAGTGTCACACGTCATATTAGTGACCCTCGTATGATGCAAGTGATTGGCCTGCTTTTGGGGATCAATATACAGACTGCAGACAGGGGTCAAGCACCAACTTTTGATGATGACAATTCCGAGTCATCAGAGACAAGCTCAAAAGTGGATTCTAAACCTGACCATGGTGCACCAGTGCATCCAGAGCCAGAACCAGAGCCAATGGATATTCCTGATGAAGAGAAAGAGAAGAAGGCTCGGAAAGCAGAAGCACTGCAGGAAAAGGAGTATGGTAATGCTGCTTACAAGAAAAAGGAGTTTGAGTCTGCAGTGCAGCACTATAGCCGTGCAATAGAACTAGATGATGAGGATATTTCCTACATCACCAATCGGGCTGCAGTGTATCTGGAAATGGGCAAGGTACTGTTTACTTCCACTTTGCAGCTTCTTGGAAATGGGTGTCTTGCTTTTGTATCTGTACTTGCAACTTGTTTCCTCCCTTTTCTTTTCAAAGGAGGTGGTCAGTGTTGGCTGACAGATTCGGTGGTTGTTGCTTGCGTGCAGTATGAGGAGTCCATAGTTGACTGTGATCAGGCAGTAGAGAAGGGCAGATTACAGCATGCAGACTACAAAATGATTGCGAAGGCACTAACAAGGAAAGGCACTGCCTATACAAAAATGGCAAAGAATTCAAAGGACTATGAGCCTGCCATTGAGGCCTTCAACAAAGCACTCACAGAGCATCGTAATCCAGATACCTTAAAAAAACTGAATGATGCTGAGCGAGCTAAGAAGGATCTAGAACAGCAAGAGTATTATGATCCAGCAATTGCTGATGAAGAGAGAGAAAAAGGTGTGAACTCAATTTCATTCTGAAGTCAAACATCAAGCGCTTTATTCCGCTGTGGATCAATGGACAATCGGTGAAACTGAATTGTATGATGTGGAAGTGTTGCAGGAAATGATTTCTTCAAGCAGGGACAGTATCCAGAAGCTGTGAAGCATTACTCAGAAGCAATCAAAAGAAATCCTGCAGATTCCAAGGCATTTTCTTTGCAACCAAACCCCTACTATCATGTTGGAGAGCTTTACTAACTGTTTGTTAATGCTTTTGTGCATCTTCTTTGCATCTGGTTCTATTGAATGCTGGAATTTATATTATGCAGCTTTGTTGAGCAGGCATATAGCAATAGGGCAGCATGTTACACAAAGCTGGGGGCTTTCCCAGAGGGTCTGAAGGATGCAAACAAATGCATCGAGTTGGATCCATCATTTGCAAAGGGGTATTCACGGAAGGGTACAATTCAGTTTTTCATGAAAGAGTATGATAAAGCTCTTGAAACCTACCAGGTTTGTTCCCTTCTTCATGCTTGGTGTGATTCACAACCATCAGCTCATCTTCTTAATAAATTGTTGGTAGTCAGGAAACAGGGAGCCTGCAAGCTGATGGCACTATGGCTGGTGTGTGCTGGGATTCTCATGCTTTGTACTCAAATTTCTTTTTTTGTGTACACTTGAATTAATGTATTGGCAACATTGTTAATGTGCCTGACCAATTGTGGATTTTCTCCTTCAGACTGGTCTGAAATACAATGAGGGCAATCAAGAACTGATTGATGGAGTTCGCAGGTATGTTTATGTGGTTTCATAGCTTGTTTTTTCATAGCTTCTCGTTTATTTATGTTTGGTTTCTTTGTGGACTGTTTTTGGAGCAGAGGATGTGATTATGTGGAAGTTTTAAGAAATATGAAGGAGGGGGAGAAGGTAGAAATGGTTTGTTACATTGACTTATGTGAGAATAGTTTGTGAGAGGATGTCCTGCTGATTGTATAGTAGTCTTCCTTGTCAAATTGTTGATATAACTGCTCCTATTTGTTGGGCTGTTGGTGATGGGTCTGTTCTGCCTTGACTAGTGATTTTTTGAAAGGTCTCATAGTTGTAATTATGCAATGTGATTTGTGACTGTTGTCAGAAGGTTTCAGGTGGTGTGTAGTTCTGAGCAGAGAAGGAACACACTACTAACTTGTGTTCTGTGGGCAGGTGTGTTGAGCAAATCAACAAGGTGAACAGAGGTGACATTAGTGCAGAGGACTTGAAGGAAAAACAGGTTGGTTGTATTTGCTTGGAGCATACTCGAATTTTCATGTTAGATAATCTGACATGGCTTGGTTGTCAACTTGTCTCACTTTCATTTTGATCTCCTCAGTACCTTCTGGTAGCCTCCACTGATGGCTGATTCTCATATGCAGGCCAAAGCAATGCAAGACCCTGAGATCCAGGGCATCCTGTCAGATCCAATCATGCGGCAGGCAAGTGTAGGGTGACTTAGTGACTTTACCTACTGTAGTGCTAGATTCACCCAAGGTGAAACTGGCATGAGACTGCAAACCAGTTCTGAAGGATTGTCTCATGGATGCTTTTGGATGATTTTTCCAAGTAAAAGGCGTTCTGTAATGTGTATCAGTTTGACAGAGGAGAGGGATTGTGGGTGAAATACAGGTGTTGACAGATTTCCAAGAAAATCCTAAGGCTGCACAGGAACATATGAAGAACCCAATGGTGATGGGGAGAATCCAAAAGCTGGTTAATGCAGGGATTGTGCAAGTGCGCTGATGCAAGAATGTCAGCTACCAACCTAGACTTCCCCATAAGTTTAGTCCTGGGTACTCTCACTAGGGTTTTCAGTCATAGGGTTATTGTGGTAATTTGGCTACTTTCGTTCCAGATTTGCAGCAGTGGCCAGGCTTCTCTCTATAAGTGTGTGAATAGCTGGAAAGATCTCTCAAGGGCCTTAGAGATTTTGTTCAAGGGTTTTTCACTAGGGTGTCTGGCAAGCTGCTCACTGGATTTTGACACTGCTAGGTCTCCATTGCTTCACTACTGGCTTGTGGGTGTGCATGCAACCCAAGGAAGTTTGGAAATAAACACCAGGCACTGAGACAAAGAAAGCTGTTTGCTGGACTGTTAACCACTAGGTTTCTGTTGCTGCAGTACTAGTTTGGTCTGCACCCCCAAAGGAATTATGGAGTGAGACAGCTGTGCCCACATAAGTTAACTCACATGTCATTGTGTACTCTCTACAGAAGTGGTGATAATGTCTGACAGACCACAGAGGACTTTGGCATACGTGTGAAGTGATCAGTGGAGGACTATGGCATATGAGGACCCTGCACAAGGTGGTTTGTGAGTGAGTTCTTGAAATCTTCTTCCACGTTTGTTAATTCCTATAGCAGTAGGATATCATGCATACTTGTGGGCAATGCCCACATGTTTTGTTTCTGAATACAAAGTGCCATGTTATAATGAAGAAGGTGGTTCTAATATGTATGCTCTGAAGAGGTGATGGATTGAGGTTCGCAACATGTTCAGTTACCTTCAGTGCAAATGATGCAATATGAAGGGAAGTTAGATCCTTCATTGATCACCACTTCCAATAATGTAAAAGACATGGTATAGGTGTTGTATTTGTTAAATGGACAAGCTTTATTATAACTCATAACTTTTTCTCTTCAGAGGTTTTTGAGAGTCTGATTGGCCATCATCCCCTCATCTCTCACAATGCTTTACCTTGTCCTCTTCTCATCCATGGAGAGCAGGGTTTATATGAGTTTTTCTTTTGCCATCTACAAGAAGGTTATGAAACTTTTCATCCACCCTAAAACTGAAATCACATATCAAGTTGGTGAAGATGATTTAACCGTTGAACAGGGCATCAACTTCACCATATTAAAGCAAGATAAAGTTGTTGCATTAAAAAATCAATTCCACCATTTAGAACCAAGGTCAAGTTAAGAATTGATTGGAAGTCTCAATTCAAGTTTCACTTTGAGTATGCAACTATTCAACGATTTGAACCCTCCAACCTCAAGATCACATGTGATTAACATTAACATTAAAATGAAAATTATAATTCCACATTGAATGTTTGATAGTATGTGCATATGAGTCGACAAAAAGATGATAAACACATTGGAACCAAAGAAATGAAAGTACAACAAAGAATTCAAAGATTAAATTAAATCTCATTCATTAGAAATGCATTACAAATTGGCAAACGCTCATTGCAACAATTGCATTAAAGATGAACGATTGTATATTATGGTTGGTCAAATTTTGAAAATGATCACCATTGATATTAGTCACAGTAAGTGGCCTTATGTCATATTTTTGTTTCAAAATGCATTCTCTTGTGATCATTCAAACTTGTCATTGTGTCCGGAACAAATGTGTTAGCCCTTGGGCTTCATGAAACACCGATTGACTTTCTTGGATCATAATTCTTGTGGGTTTCTTTGTGAAGGGGATTAGTAACAACCATAGTAAAAAAAAGTGGCATGTCCAAAACCTACACATGAAAATGTCTCAATAAGTAAACTAAAATTACACGTTCCATCCAAATAACAAATACTTTTAAAGGCATGCCCTTAATTTTTTGTAAACGTATGATTCTTCAACAAACACCTTTTATAAGTTAGCACACAACAAATATGTAATACATTACATGACCAAAAATGAGCTGGTGCAGTTGTTCAACACATAGTTGTTGTAGGGCCAAATGAGGTTGTGTGTCAAGGTCGTTGTTGCCATGCGGCAACAGCTTGCGACTTCGTGGGCCTCCACCTCGACGGTAAGCGCACGCCTCGGTGTGGTGCTACTCAAGTTTGCAACGAGTGAGGATCGTTAGGCTGCGTTGCAAGGGCACAAGGGCCTAGCAGGGACCAAGTTGGGCCTGGATGAAGACCTCACGCCCACACAACAGGCGCGCAAATCAGAGCTGTGGCCACTGTTTAAAGAGGCCAAGGTAGCAGGCAAACATGCATTCTGGCGCGCAACTGAGCTTTTTGTCAATGACATTTAGATTTGCCCACCCTCCTCTATCTAAGGGCGTGAGGACTAGAGAGACCTATGTGTGGTATTATGGAACATGCACGAGGGTGGTGTAAATAAACTAGAAACGGGGGTGGAAATACTAGAGTTGTTTCAGGGTTCTGACCTCGTCTTATTAACCGAAACTTGGCACTTCCCAGGCCAACATTTGCCACATGTTGAAGGGTTTGACTCACTTGCGGTAGCACGCACTATGCAGCTAGGAAATACAAAAGCGACAAAACATAGCAGGGGAGTTGTTGCTTACTTTTGTAGCCACCTTAGGCCAAATTTGTCACAATGGAAAAAAGGAAGCCACGATTCTTATCTATGGCTACGGGTTAGCAGGGGTGCTGCCCCTGACTTGTTTGTCTGCATGGTGTACGTTGCCCCTATTAGCTCCAAACACAAGAATGAATCCCTGTTCCAAAACCTGGTAGCAAATATTGTTGAAGTTCAAATTTTGGGGGGCATAGTATTATTGGGAGGGGATTTTAATGCGTGTACTGCAACATTACCAGATACCCTTGACACTAGCGACCTTTGTGAATTGTTATAAACGCTTGAGCTCGCTAAGACTGAGCAACCAAACGTTGTGGTTACATGACAAAACCGTGATGCTAGTGTTGGCGGCTGGGGCCGTGAGCTCCTGGACCTATGCTGTGACGTTGGGTTGCTCATCCTCAATGGTCGGACACTTGGCAACGAATTAGGGAAGTTCACTTGTTTAGCAAATGGGGGGCGTAGCACTGTTGATTATATTGTTGGCTCACTTGCAATTTGGCAAGTTGTTACACACCTCAAGGTGATAATAGATGACACCCACTACCAAACGATGGGGGGTGATTCTGACCACAAGCTATTACACCTATGATTGAACATCGATTGGAACTTTGTTGAATTGCAACATACGGTGGTAGCAAAAAAATTCTTCTTGCCTAGGTTCAACTATGATAAATCAAAAGTTGAAGAGTACTAGCTTGCCCTAACAGTGAGTTTTGGAAACCTTTGGGTTGTTGACTCAATTGGGCATCTAGGGTAGACGAATTAGCTGACCTATTGTAGCAATGCGTGGGTGCTGCAGCAAAGTTTACTTTTGGCAACAAGCCTTTGGGAGGGAGCTGTAGAAAGAGACATTGTCATAAACCTTGGTTTGACATTGACTGCCGTACGCAAAACGTGAACTGAGGCTTTGGATGAAAGCCAACCTTGATTCACACGCCGTTAAACATAAAAAAAGTAAACTCAAAAATTTATTAAAAAGGAAAAGACTTTTCTGGGAAACTACAAGAACTCAACATATGTGTGCGCTTGCTAAGGTGAATGCGCCTTTGTTTTGGAAAAAGTACCGACCAAGGGCGCCCATTATGGACAAGATCAGTGCAGTTATGCTTTTGGAGGGCTTTAGCGCACTAGTTGGCCAGTTTTCGCTACCCATACAGTTACGGACTGATCATTCAGCTCAGGTGACCAAATCTCCACCTAGCCACACCCTGAACACAAATATCACACTTGCTGAGCTGCTTTAGGCGTTGAAAAAGTTACAAAGGAACAAGGCTATCGGTTTGGATGGTATGAAAGCTGAGTTCATTTTGGATGCGGGAGAATTGTTACACATGCCACTATTGACAGCGTTCAATTGCTTTCTGGCAGAGGGCTTTCTAGAAGCCCTTTCCATTGGGGTGGTCCACACGCTCTTTAAAGGGGGGATGCCTCTAAATTTGACAACTACAGGGGGATAACGGTTGGGCCTATCCTAGCAAAGTTGTTCGCTATGATCCTTGACAAAAGGATGAGCGAATGGGCCGAATAACATGGGCTGCGTGCCAAGGGTCAAGCTAGGTTTCGCAAAGGTTACCGCACTACTGACCAACTCTTCATATTGTGAACTTTGATAGAATAGAGCAAGGCAAAAAAGAAGTCACTCTATTACTGCTTTGTGGACTTAAAGAAGGCATTCGATATTGTGCCGCATGAAATGTTGTGGCAAGTGTTGGCTGGCCTTGGGGTGAAAGGACGCTTCTTGCAATGCCTATAGGCGATGTATGCCAAGGATACCATACGCATCAACCACCCAAATGAGGGTGTCACCTCCAGCTTCAGGTACTAGCAAGGTGTGAAACAAGGTTGTCGTCTCAGCCCCCTATTGTTTGGGCTATATTTGGATGCCTTAGAGGGGCATTTAGACGGCAGAAAATGCAATGCACCAACATTAGTACATGTGCACATATGGTTGTTACTTTTTGTAGACAACCTTGCTTTAACATCGGAATCAGAGGTGGGACTGCAACAACAATTAGATGCACTCCAACAATTTTGTGCTAAACGTGGACTTATAGTGAACATGGAAAAAAAAAAAGTCATGGTGTTCAATTATGTTGACCCATGCCAAAAGTTTGTGTTTGAAAGTGACATTATTGAGCGTGTGCAGACCTTTAATTACTTGGGGATCTTACTCGAGACCACCCCGAACTTGGATAGTGCAGTGGAACATCTGGTATCTCCTAGTAGGTGTTCGCTATTCGCACTGAACCGCCGTTGTGCAAAACTAGTATTATGGACGTTAAGTTACGCTATGACCTCTTCAACACATTGGTGCGTTCCACAGCAAGTTACGCTTGTGAGATTTGGGTGGACTCCAAGAAAATAGAGGCTATTGAAGTAGTGTACCGAGGGTTCTTCAAATGCCTACTCGGGGTGCGAAAAACAACTAGCACGTCCATCGTGCTGGCAGAATTTGGCAAATTCCCCTTTAAACACTTTGCATGGGGACAAGCATTGCTGTATTAGTCACTAAAGACCGCATTTTAGGAAATGCATGGGAAGCCCAGTTCGCTATGCTTGTTGCGGGAAAGAAATGTTGGGCTGGATCTGTGAAAAAATGGCTATTTTAGAACCAACCCCAAGAGGTGGTAGGTTTTCTGCCTCTGGCTCAATCATCGCTGGAAACGACACATCAACTTGTAACGACTCATGCGCTCCTGGCGGGGACTACTGAACTATTGTTGGGAACAGTTCCTGTGTCAACGCACATACATTCGACCTGTCTAGCAAGGCTAGTGCAGCCAGTTGGTGGTAGATATACGACGAGAGGCCCGATCAACCAGGAGGTTGGGACCCCACCCCCTCCAGGTTTTCCCCACACAATGTTGAATGTAAAAAAGGTGAAGGATAATATGCGACTAGTTTTCATTGAAAAGTTCTTTACCAAGCACGAAATTGGGACCAACGTGCAAACAAGATACTTGCGCTTTAAGGGTATGTCGTATGAAAGCGAAAGATACTTGTGTGACATCAACTATGTCCAGTTATGAAAAGCTGTGGCCCGGTTTCAATGTGGTAACACGCAGCTTGAGGCAATGTTAGGTGCGTGGAAGGGCGTGCCATACGCAAAGAGGCTTTGTCAAAGCTGCGACTTGGGGAAGGTAGAGGATGAAGAACACTTGCTCCTTATCTGTCCAAATACATAGAAAGTTAGGGAATGCTTTTGTTCGACCCTACCCCTCACCCACACGAGCACTTTTGTTGAATTCATGCAGACTACGAACACGGTCGCCCTGGCCAAATTTGTGGCATGCTGCCAGTACCAGAGGACAATCTGTCCCCCATGATCTACCTTTCGTCTTATGGACTTTTTGGTCCCAAACGGATGTAAAATTGTAAACAATAAACAATAAACAAACTCAAGATAATTCATTGATTACATGATTTTTGGTATCATTTTGCAAAGAACATACACAATATTGCAAAAGAAAAAAAACTTTGAACGATGAACTTCACCAAAATTTACATTTATAAACATGTATTTAACATAACTTTAGGGGTCATGACACTGAGATGGTGACCTAACATTCTCATAACATATTCCAAAAGTATGGGTGCCTTTGTCATTTTAGTTATGGAAATTTGACAACCTATCTTATTAATAATGTATTTACTTGTTAGCTTTAAAATGTGTTCAATGAATTGCTTGTTAAAAAAGCATAAAATGATTTTACCAAGGTTTATTCATGGTTGGGTTGTTGTTTTTTTGACAAAAGATTACAAGATTTTTTTTCACTATCTACTATACATGAAAAAAAATTAAAGAAAAAAAATTGAATAAATTACTGTAAAATAATTCACATGCATATGTATTTGTGCATTAATATTTTGAGTGAAAACTAAAACTACAAAAAATGTTCAAATAAACCTTTGTAAACAACTCAAAATTTTTGTTTGCATGATAAAATTCATGTGATTTGTAGTTTGGGCTATATATTTAAAACCCAATGAATACAAAAAGCTTACCAAATGGCCCAAAAAAATTCTTTCAAAAAACTTCTTGGAATGAATTATATAATTTCAAAATAAAATAAAATCATGTGTAATATAATCAAATACATCCAATGAACATTGCTAAACATAGATAAATCAATTGCATTACTTAATGCATTTAATTTTTTTATTATTTACAAAACCTACATTTGAAACAAAAATTTCAATTATTAAAAAAAAATGTATATTATATCCAATTTATTTTTAGATATTTTTATTAATTTAACATGACATCATTTTAATTGTAAACATACAACAATGCACAATAATTATAATGTGATAAATGTTAGTAAAAATCCATATTAGTCCTTTATAATCCTTTTGAATTGAGGAAGTTCATTTGTGCACCCAAACCATGAATAAGCCTACCAAGCAAGGTATACACATGGACCACACAGTTTCACTTGTAATAACACACCTCACATTAGGGTTAAGAAATAGAAGGTGTCCACCAACATCAATTCACTCAAGTTTGTGCATCATTAGTACTACTGTGGCCTGTGTGGTTGACTGAAGTGTTAGCATGTTCTCAACTCATTTTTCCTTTCAAAACCTGGTTTTTTGGAATTTATTTGAACTTTTAGTGGCAGAAATCACTTAAAAATCAATATCTCCCACATTCTGAATCCAAATCTTACCAAATAAATTCTGCTCATCAAGATCTTTCCAACAACACCAAAGGCACATTCCAATTCCTCTGAAAATTTCAGCAAATATTTAATTTAATTTTCAGTGAAAAAATCATTGAATATTCAAAAACTTTTGCACTCCAAGTCCAATCGTCATGGAACCCAGCCCATGCTCCCCTCCTCATTGAGAGCCTTCCAAAGACAACAAGAACATGACCTGAAGCATCCTTGTTAGATGAATCTCATAACTACAAAACAAAACAAACTACCTTCCTTTGTAGATAGGTCTTGGATGTTTCAATCATGTCACAATCATAACCATTAATAATAAGGTGATAGTCACTTACACTACAATGATTAATATTTAAGTGTGAACACAATTTTGAACATTTAATGTGTGAGATATAATTTCAAGGTGCGTGATCTTAGAGATTTTAAAACGTATAATGTTCTTTTCTTTATAATTCTTGTTTGTTATGTCAATTTGTTTTTGCACATAATGTTTTGATTTTGATTTTGATTTTGTATTTTAAGCTTGGATTCTTGTGTTGTTATGAATGAATCATAGTTTAAAAATAATGTAGTTTGTCATAATATTGTATGAAAAATGTTAAATATCTCCTAATGAAAATTGTCCATAAAGTAATGTGGCACAATATGTTAGTTACAATATTTTGTCACAAGGTTTGATTAGTTGACCTTAGTTTTAGGTAAATAAAAGCCAACATTACTCTTAATCAACATTAGAAAGTATGTTAATAATGACATGTATCCTCACCCTTTTGCAAGAAGTAATGGGTTCAAACTTGGTGTATAATAATATAACATGGAGAAAAAAATTTAATTAAAAAAGAAAAACTTGATAGATCAAGTAGAACAATACAATGTTACACAAAACCATGCAATAGTTACTTACATGCAAGGTGCAAAAAGGGTGAAAAAGACAAGCCTAGACAATACATGCACATTACATGTGGTATGTATCGTCTTGTGGATTGTGTTGTTTGTGTAGCTTCAGGTGAGATTCAAATGTAAGAAGAGAAATTTAAGTATGAAAAGAAAAATAAAAAAGCCCTCATTAAGAAGCAGGGTTTTTTTTTTTTTTTTGGTTGGTTGTTTGAAAAAAATTAGTGATACAAAAGATTTTGTTAATTTTTCAACAAATTGAGCAAAGTTAGTCGAATTTACAATAAAAATAAAATTTAGTGATATAAAAAAGTTGGCTAATTTTTCAACAAACTAGCAAAATGAGTTGAATTTATAATTAAAAAAAAGTGATATAAAAGATTTGGCTAATTTTTCAACAAACTAGCAAAATTAGTCGAATTCCCACTAATTTTTTTTTACTGATATATAAGGTTTGGCTATTTTTTCAACAAACTAGCAAAATTAGTCAAATTTAAAATGAAAAATAATTTAGTGATTTAAAAGAGTTGGATAATTTTTCAACAAACAAAAAAAAATTGTGGAAAAAAAGACAAATTTTTTGGGGAAAAATACCGGCAAGAAAGAAGAGAGATAGAGAAAGAAAGAGGGAGGGAGAGATAGAGGGGTTGGTGGAAGGAAAGGAAATTAAAGAAAGAATGACGAACCACGTGAGGGTTGTGACACGTGAAGCTTTTGTCGTGGCTGCCATGCCCACCAATCGCCAAAACCCTAATGGAATGCAAATCGCCTATGATGATGATGAATGGAATTGGCGAGGATGATGAATGGGAATCGCCGATAACGATGAATAGAGTTGGCGAACATGAATGGAAATCTGCGATGATGATGATGATGAATCTTCGTCAACAGAGTGGTCTGTGGCGACGAAACTAGCCGGGGAGCGGCGATCCTCTGACTTTTAAATAACCGCCGGTTCCGGGTGCTTGGTGGAACTGTGGTCAGTAGCCGCGTTGTCGGTGGACGAAGAATGGATGGAAGACCAAATCGAGGTCATCCAATTATTGGATGAAGAAGCAGTTCTTTCGTGGAAGACGAACGGATGAAACCGTATAGAGCTCGTCGAAGAATTCGATGAAGAAACAACGCTCATCGTCTCGCAGAACAGAAACAAAGAGAGAGACAGAGAGAGAGGAGAGAGGAGAGAGGAAGGCTGTTGGCGTGGCAATCCCTGCAGCACATGCCCTCTTCTCTCTCTGGAGTCTATGTGGTGTGTGTCTATGCAGGCCACTGGTTTTCTTCTACCACTTCTACTTGCCTTCTTCTTCGTCATCTGCCTCTTGTGCACAGTTTCGTGTTCGCTATTAGGGTTTTGGTTGCGTCTTTGTTTCTGTGTTTTTGGTGCGGTTGTTTGCTTTTTCTTCTTTTTGTTGTTGTTGTTGTTGTTCCAACTTGTTTGTTTGGATTGTGAAAGAAAGAAACAAGCTTTTGTTTGTGGAAATTGGGTTTCTTTTGCAGTTGGAGGTTTGAAGGTATCGAGGAGGAGGGCTCGGGGGGACTTGTGGGGAGGGGAGGGGATGTGAGGTTCAGAAATTAATCTCCTCAGGTGTTTCTTTTGTTTTGTTGCTTCTCTTTATTGGGGGTGTTTGTTGCAAAACAGAGGGTTGGTCTTTGGCGGATTATATTTCCTTTAGCTTCTTGTCTGAAGCGGCAGTTTGGAATGGAATGGGAGAGGGAAGGAAGGAGTGCATATGGTATTGGTGTTGGTGGGCATGGCAGCAAGAGTGCTGTGCTACACCAACCATATTGCAGGATTTGAGCTTCAGGTCTAAATGAATGTGGAAGCAGAGTGAGAACATTGTGCATAGGCTTTTCTCAAGACAGATCAACCGTGCGCCTCCCAACACTCATGTATACTCATCATCATCTTCCTTTCTTCCCTCCTTCCCTTCTCACTATTGCTGCATGTTTCTGGAGATTTTTGCTGCTTCTAGAATCTTCTCACAATGACCTATTCAGGCCCTTTCACCCACTCTCTCACCCTTGTTTTACATCCCTATGAGCGTTTCGACAATTTTCCTCGAAGGAGTTTTGGAATTACGACTCTGAATAATGAACAAGGTGGCTCAATATGCCACCAATGACAACAAGGTTTCTATCGATTTGAAGTTAATTAACACAAAATATGCACAACCCTCTTTCCAATTTTGCATTACATGGCTGAAAAAAATAGGTTTGTTTAAAATTGAAAACCTTTCCTTTTGTAATAAAAACCTTTCCAAAATTTTACATGAATGTTAACCCTAATGGGTTGTGGGTTATGGATTGGTGGTGTATAAGCAAGTTAGGGGTCTAAGGACCAGAAGAATGCATGTGTTGAAGTTTGCTTACTTGAATGCAAGTTAACAACATTAATGAAGACATGTTTTGCCTCCAAGAGTTGTGATGTTCCGACAATGCTTTGCTTATCAAGCATATAGATGTCTATGTTTAGCTCAAGGAGCTTTCAAAGTATAGACTCTAGATGCTGCAGAATGTGTGCTGGGGGACATGGAAGTGCTGTCCACTTAGAGCAATTGTATGGAAGCTTGAAGGAGAACTATGTTCCACTCAGTGGAATACATCAGAGTAGATGCTGTCTTGCAGTGATTGCAGCTGTAGTAACTCCTGAAACACTCCCCATTTCTCTAGTCGATCCGGTGTGGACTATGGACCATAGTCTTTTTAATTCACTCTTACCCAGTGGGACTGTCTGTGCATCTGCATGTGGTACCAACCTTGAAAGCTATGAATTTCTCATGGAGTTGGCAAATATCAGGTTCCTAATTCAGCTTCTGGCAATTGGGTATTGATTTCTGTGATTCTTTGAAGTGATGATGACAGCTGTGAAGGATGATGGGTGTGGAATGTTGATGTCCTGGCTTTGGAATATGTGTGTGCAGATAAACAAAACAAGGCAGCTGTATGAGAACATTGTGCCAAGCTTTACTGTGTATGATGTGGAGTGCCCGGAACAGCTGTGGCGCTGTTTCACAAATGATGGGCAGTACCTGATTTGCTTCAGTAGGAATCTGCACGATGTGCTAATTTACCGGCCCCGCTGGTTATCATACTGCCCTGCCCCTGATTCAGTTGATGAGCTACCCATCAAAGCAAAGAAATTTGAGAGCTATTTCACATTGCTTCACCAAATCCCTCTTGTGAGTGGACAAACAGAGCTCCTTTGCAAGGATTTCTTTCTTGCCACTGAGAGCAATGTATATGGTATCTTTGCTGCATCAACGATACAAGACCCCAACCCTGCTGCTGCAACAGGTGCAGTGCCCACAGTGCCAAGTGTTGAGAAGACTACATTGTTTCTTGTTCGGTTGGCAGATGGGGTGGTGACAGATCAGCGCGTGTTTCATGATGATTATATTCACTTGGCACACAATGCAGGGGTTTTCTTGCATGATGATTTGCTGGCTGTTTTGTCAGTACGTTTCCAGTGCATCCACATTTTACAGGTCCGGGATGGTGGACTCTTTCTGGATGTGCGCACTATTGGCAACTTTTGTCGTGAAGATGATGAGCTTTTGCTCAACTCCCAGTCTCAGGTTTTTGCACTCCACTGCTCTCGTCTAAGTAATTAGTATGGACCCCAACTTTAGATCTTCATTTGTAGTTATTGGTACAGTAACAACTTGTGGGTGGCATTGTTACTCATCTCCTGTGCATTAAGCATAGTGGATCTCAGTACATCCAATAGTGCATTGCTGGCAGGAATGTCACTCTCTGTATTTCTCTGAGCAAATATGCGAGGCAAAGCAGGAAACTGTGCATTAGTTTGTCCTGTGAGCTGGAAATTGCATGGTGTGACTGGATTATATGGGTAGATGATGATTCTTCTGTTTTGTGCATAAATGTGTTTGCAAGGCACTGACAGTTAATTGGGCAGGAGGAGGCAAAATTTCAGCAGGAGCAGGCTGTCTTGCGTAAGGCCCGAGGCTCAGTATTAATAGCAGAAGTACCATTGGCACCACAACCCAGCAAGCCTTGGTGTTTAAAACCATGGAATAATCTAGCTACCCAGCAACGACCACACCCTCAAAGTACAAGGACTGCACTAGATGAAGCAGCCCCATTGGGCACAGCGTCCTCACAGTCCTACATTAACCATAGTGCATCTATTGGAATCAATGGTGATAGCCAGGCTGCAGACATTGAGATGCTGTATGATGGTTATTTTAGGGGCCTTTTTCCAGCTGAGAATGGAAGAAGCAATGAAGCAAGCACATCCCAGACAAATGGGGTTAGATGGTTTCCTGCTGGTGGGGAGTTCAGTCAGTTTGAAATGATGGGGTCTCCATTTGACCAGAGTGCTTCAAGTAGCAGGAGCTTGTACAGTATTAGTGGTAGTGGTAGTGACACGGCAAGCCAGAGCTTTGGCACCATGACAAACCCAGGTTCATCAGATGCCACCACTTTGCAAGAGTCTAGTAGCTATAGTGATGACCAAGGACCTAGTGATTTACACCTGCGCACAAGGCTGAGCATTTCCAGCAGTGGGGGGTTGATGCCAGCTTCACAAGCTAGAGCACAGGCAGAACCTGGCTGGCCGTCTGGGTCTTTTGCTGGAGTGTCTACTACATCTAGTGGGGTAGTAAGGGATGCAGGAGTTACGAGCACTGCAGATACTATGGGAATACATCAGCTGTCAGGTACTAGAAATGGAGTAGTGCCACACTCAATGCAAGAACTGAATGTGGTTCAGGGAGCCAGCAATGGGGCTGTTGCACCTGTGCAGGAGGAAGTCTTGACTGAAGGCAGTCAGATTTTGGGGGGGTTGAAACAGCGACTGTTGTCCTTCATCATGCAAGGGATCCAGGATGAGAATGTTAGCCCTGGAGTGGTACGATGTCTTCTCTTTTATCTTTGGGATTGGGATTCAATGGAAGTTCTGTGAGATTGTTGTAGTCCTTTGTTGATGCTGATGTCTGTGTTAGTGGATTGCTTCTGGTGCTGTTGGAGGTAGGAGAATGCAGTCAAAAGGATTCTACAGGAATAGAATATAATGTGTGTAGTAGCTTCAATGTAAATTTGAGGACAGATGCAACTAGCCAACAGTCAGTGCTAGCCAACATCATGGCTGGGTTTTCCTGTTGCTTCTGGAACTGTGATGGTAACTTAAGACACAGATGTTTTTATATTAGTTTGCACAAATTTTGGGGACATTCCTGTATACTTATCTACACCCACAGTTAGGAGCTGATGATGTCAGTGGGGAGTCATTGCATGTTCTCACTGCTATTAATGTTGAAGGTGATGGTCTGACACTTTTGGGAGTGATACTCAGAAGGGTATGACCACACTCATGTTGCCTTCAAAGTGTTGTGGAGTTTCTCTGCAACCTCATAGATAAGCTTCCCTGTAGTTTCTTACTTTTCTGCTTTTTCTGTTCATGTGAGCAGAGAGCACGGCTACTCCAGCGATTCTATTATCACTTTCAGCATTATGTGGATCTGGTGATGTGGAAGGCGTGTTACTCATGAGACCCTGAAACCAAAACCTACAACTGATCTTTCTTGCCTGTTGGGAATGACTTATTAGACAGTTGATGTCATCTGGAAAGGATCATGACTGTAATTCATGTATTGTTATGCAATGTTTGCAGGTGCAGTTTTTGGATCGACACCATCTTCTCATCAAGTTTGGCAGTCTTGATGGGTTGGTAAGTTCAATTAACTCAATTATGCTTTCATATTTTGTCTTTGTCATTTCAACAGTATCTTCTTCTCTTATGAGGTCATTTGTGGTGTAGCACTTGACAGATGGAGTTAGTGAGATTGTTTGCTGATGATGGATGATGGGTTTCCACAGTTACAACAACGGAACATAGATACCTCGCAGCAAACATCATTTCTTGCAGTGTACAACTTGGAGACAACAAAGATTCTTGCATTTTATCAGGTATGCAGCAGTTGGTATACTTTACAAACTCTTTTTGCCTTCTGCCTTGCAAATTGCAGGGGTGCAAGTGCAGGATTCTTTTCTTGTGGCTGCTGTTTGAATCATATGCTCAAGCTTTGATTATCATGTGTCAATTGGCTTCAGGGTCAATGGTGGATTGCTTTAGTGATTCTTTGTAAGATCTGGAGTGTAACGGTGCTACTTTTGGCTCTGCTTTCTTCTGCATTGACCAGAATTCAGCAGAGGAGATGTTGCAGTTGGTGGAGCATTACTACGATTATTTCCGAATGGCCCTTCCAATCCCAACATATATGAATTTCATCTCAAGTTATGGAAACAACATTTTTTCTCAGGAGCAATTGAGGAAGCAGAAGACCACGTGTGTCACTAGCAGAAGCTACCAGTTTTCACAGGTATCCTTTCTCCCTTTTGCTTTGATTCTCATTTTGGCCTCCACCTGAAGAGTTTATGTCTTATGACACTTGGTGTACTATCACCCTGTTACAAATGGACCTGTAGCTGATCACCGTACTTTAGTCCTGATACACGTGTTTTTTGACTAGTTGGTCATGCACTGGACAGCTCCAGATTTGAAGATGAGGCATGTTTATAATTCACAGAACATGATTCTGAGTTTCTGTTGTTGACTCAGTGAGTTAGATATCTGGATGTTCAAGATTTGGGAGACAGCTTTGTCTACAGAACCAAATTAAAAGTTATTACAGTATGGGGAGATCCAATAACCTTCCATTCTAAAGTATGACAGGGGACACATGAGGACTCAAATTCACTCTCCCCTAACAATATTTGAACATTTGGAGTTGTAGGCCTTTGTAATCTAGGCCTGAGAAGCTTGTGTTTGCATGCAGGTGATCAGAAGGACTCTTTCCTTACTGCCTTTTAATTGTCAGTCACAAAGTCCATCGGCATACTTTGATCAGTACCTCTTTCATTATGATGAAAAGGTTAGTTTCACGAGTCTTCATTATAAATGATTGTCAGCCAATTATTGCTGATTGCAATATTTCATGATTGTCAGCCAATTATTCCCTTTGCACAATTGGACTGCTTCATGTCCACAATTTGTTTCATATCAATAATACTATGTCCAAAGCTTGTTTTTAACAATTTGCAATTTTGTGATGGTTGTTTAGTTTATATCTGCCATTGATCGCCACAAGCCCTGCATGGAACATCCTATCAAGTTCATATCAAGGCGCCGGCCCAACACTCTTAAGTTCAAAATCAACCCTGGTAAGGGTGGAGTGCTTCTGAAACCCTGAGTTTTCATTAAATATGACAAAACACATATTGTATTCCTTTTGACAAATGGTAGAGATATTGGCTGTCATTAGATCCTCCTCAGAACTTGTGTAGTGATGTGAATATGGGTTGCTGGGAAATCCAATCTTGATATTTGATTTTTGATATTTGCAGGATTGGAGCTTGGAGCAAATGATGGGCACATTAGGCGAGTTGCCTCATTTTTATTTCACCCTGTCTTTCCATTTGCAATTTCAGTTCAGCAGTCATTTTTGCAAGCAACTGTTGTGAACTTCCATTTCAGACGCTGACATGGTATGTTTTGCTTCTGGTGTTCTTTTATATGAAGTGGCAAGAGAAGTGTTTTATGGTGATTTTGTTGAGGTAAAACTCCCTAAGTCACAATTTTTCAACAGTGAAAGAGTTAGGATGTTGTCCATGCACAGAATCTGTTTAGGATTTCAGTGTTCCCATGAGCCCTGGTCAAGCCTTGCGGTGCCAGTGATAGACTGCTAGGGTCAGGCTGCTAGACAATACTGATGACCAGGGCTGGTTGTGTGATCCAGTGATGGGAATTGGTGTGGTGTTCTACTTCCTTACACAAAGTCTTTGGCATTATATAAGCTAGATTTATGAAATTTGTTGTAGTTCAAATGGGTTGTAAAGCAACAGCTGCATCTATCTACAATCAACATAGATGGAAACTTTGGGTACTATCAATGCCTGGGCTTGATGAAAATTGAGGAAGGGTTCAAATTGCTAGAGGTGCACCTATCAATGCCTGGGCTTGATGAAAATTGAGGGAGGGTTCAAATTGCTAGAGCCTTGCTAGAGCCCACCAAGTCTATAACTAACAGCAGAATTCAGAGTTTCCTGGTCATGGAAATTGGCACACAGAAAAGTGGTGGTGCTAACTTTTCTTCTCTTTAGTAGACTTAAGTAAGAATGGTCATTGACAAGTTTACTTAGGCAAAGATGTTCACCCTCACAGAGTTGCAAGCAAATGTCACCAAGGCAGAGAGACCTCCCATATCTCCTGATCAATTTGTTGATGGTACACAAAATTGTTGACATATGGCAACAAGAAGTGGCTTATTTTGGGCCACGATACAAGAAGCTGTGGGGGCCTCCACTATGTTCCTTTGAATATGATTTCTCATGTGGACTGGTATTTCTTTTGTGGGTGGAAATTTCTTGAAAGGCAAAATAGTTTTCTGAAAAGGGCATGTTCTGTTAAAATCAATCAAATTGTGGCAGAAAACTGTTTTTTTGGGGGGCAGAGAGTGTTGCCACATTCATGTCTACTGACTAGAAAGAAAAAAGGAAATGTGCTTCACAACCATGCCACATCATTCTCAATAGTTGTTACATCTAATGTTTTGAACAATTGAACAATTTTGTTCAATTAGGGTGAATGAATTGTTACACTGTAAAATAGTGTTTTGTCATGTGGATGATGGGTTTAAATTTTAAAACATCTCCTTTCAATGAACAAAATATTGGTGTGAAAAGTAACACATGCTCATACACACAAACACTTTATAAACAAAGATCTTGTGGGTAGAATATATTAGTATTTCTCACTCCAATTTTTTAAATATAAAAATGTAAATTTGTTGTGCAAAGTTTTGATACATACTTATTTTCTGTGAAAAATGATGCAAAACTGTATAAAACTTGTAAAATAAACATATTACATTCTTCACATTGCTATAAGTGTAATTTGAAATTCACCATTGTTACTTTAAAATCCACGGATGTTGAATTTAATACTAAATTCACACAAGCTTGATACCGTATGTTGAAAAATATTTTGTGAACTTTATGCATTGCCACATTTGGTGGTGAAGGTTATGGAAAAAAGAAGAAGTTATTGCATGGTTTTATCACATTTAACAGTGAAGGTTATGTTGGGAAATGACAGTATAACACACTCTCTTCTGTATATGAGATGTTATAAAGAAAACTAACAGTGCCCTGTAACATGTGGAGGCATTGAACAAAGTTCATATGTGTGTTAAACATTGACAAGCTTGGGTGGGTTTTGCAATGACACAGGCACACTACATTAATGCAATACTATCATTGAAAAAAAATTGTGATTCTCATTAAGCAGAAAATATAAATATAAATATAATTATTCCTCGCCAACCAGATCAGAGTTTTATTTTGTGGCGAGTTTTCGTCACTTGGCGACAAAAAATGGGCTGGCGAATCTAACAATGGAAAATTTGGGAATTAAAAAAAACAATTCGCCACATTTTGAGAAAAAAAAAGCTGGAAGTCGCCAGATTTACACAGTGTGTTACTGTAGGTCGCCAGAACTAGGCAAGATTCCAAAAAAGATCTACTTGTTCAGCGGGACAGTGGCCATTTACTGCTAAGGATCCTAACCATTGCACCTACTTGAGGAATTTTTAAAAAAAAAACCCTGAACCCGATCAGTTTAGATTTAGATTAATGGATTGAATTTAATTTCATAATAGTGAAACTCTTTCTTGGGATATGTTTTTGTTATATAACCGTAAACCTGTGGCAAAATACAGTTTTCATTTATTTTCATGTATTATTGAAGGTTAGAAAATTAATTTGCAAGCGTTTCAAGTTTGTGGTGTTGAAAATGGAAGTTTTTTTCTAAAGGAAAAAAAAAAGAATAAACCACATTTGATCATTTAGTTTTCAAGCATAAAACAGATTTGCAAGTTTAAAAAATCACAAAAATTGTGTCAACTACCCACTAGAGAAGTTCAATTGGCTTCATGTTATGTTGGTTCTATTACACAGTGTTTCTTTTTCTCTCGTTTACTTACTTTGGGTGCTTTCTTTTTATAAAGTTTGGCAGGGTTTCATCACACATATCACACAGTTGGTGAATGTTTGTTTTGTATAATACAGCTTCATGTTAGTTCTATTACACAGTTGGTGAAATTGACAATTGACAATTCATAGCCCCACCTAAAATGAAATCACAAATTTCAAACAATGAGAGGCTCCCTAAACCCTAAACCAGACCAAGTTGATCCACTTTTCACTGTAAATTTAGCAGCGAAAATTCTCTTATTTTATTTTTTCCTCCGTTTTCATTTGGTTTTCAATAATTCATCATTATTTATGTCAATGTCAAGTTAAATTTAAATTAATATACATTTGATGGACATGAAAAGGCATATGTTAATTTGTCTTTTTATATCCATGTTAGAGGATAGGAAAAAAGAGTGAAATAGTTATAAAATAAAGATATTTACTAAGAAAGTTGGGAAATAATTATTAAGAAAGTTCATAAGAAAAGGAAGCAGTTATTAAAAAAGAAATAAAATGGTTAAGCTCGAATATGAAAATGAGGTAGTTATTTTTGAAATTATCTTTGGAAGGGTCCATGCATGACTATATGAAAAATTCCAAAAAAATCTCTCATATACCAGTTCCAATTACTAGTCACTGAAATTTAAAGATCAAAATGTGTGCAATGGGTGCAAAAAGATTTGCAACATGTGTACAGTAAATTAGGATATATATAGGAATAAATGGCGATTTCTTACAGGAATATGGAGAAAAACTCTGGATTGCTCCTTTAATATACAGTCAAATCTGACTATGAACCAAAATATATATAATTTATAAAATAAAATAATAATTTCACAGTAAATTTATAAATTATTGATTATGAGGTCACAGCCAAACAAATCACATTTTAGTAGTCCAAAATGACGATTTCTTGTAGGAATATGTAAAAAAAACTCGTGATTCATCCTTTAATACATAGACAAACCTGGCAATTAATTAAATTATGTAAATTTATAAAATAAAATTATGGCAATAGTAACTTTTCACCTACACTTTTAAAAAAAAGAATTTCGTCAAAAAGATTTTTAAAAAAAAGTCCTTGACCTAAACTTTAGATGTCAAAATTGCATCTATCGAGGAGATCCGTTTGAATAATGAGAAGACACAAAAAAAGTAAACATAAAAAGTATTTTAAAGAGAAAGTAAAGGAAAAAAATGAAAAAAAACTGTACCTTCGAAAATCCAGAGAGCTGTGTCTTCCACATTTCAAGAGGTACAGCTCAAAATTCAGGTAAGTAACCGTCCTAAAACTACACTAAGCAAAATGAAATATCTAGAAATAATTTAAATGGATTTTGGATTCTTACCATGGAACCAACTGATGTGGGTGCTGGTTCAACCAATGCACTGATAACCACATTGATCAATCCTTTCGATGGATAGATAGATGGTGCTTCCATTGGAATGAAACAACCTAGATGGATTGGACCAAAGTCAAGCACTGCAATAGGCCAACGAACCTAAACCCATATTGAAAGAAATCCATTCCAGCAATAGATGGCATTAAACCATGAAATTGAATAAACCCACTAAATCATCAATTAGCATCCTTAACTACATGGATGAAGTTGAACTCTAGTGAGTACATTTTTCTACAGCTCCTCCTCCTCCTCCTCCTCCTCCTCTCCTACAGCTCCTCCTTCTACAGCTCCCATTTACAGATCAGGAATTTCCCAGGGGAAAGTTGAAGAAGAGCTTTTTCAAAACTAGTCAAGAAGAAGACGAAGAAGCATCTTGAAAGCAGCAGCAAAGAATACCAGATTGACCAAGAAGGAAGACCAGATTGAAAAAACTATATTTGACAAGAGATTTAAGAAACAGATTTGTTCATGGTCTGAGAACAAAAACTAACTTCATCAGATGCTGAGGCGCATTGAATTTGCTTTTGAAATCATCAGCGAGTTGCTGAAGTTTTCTTTGCTTCAGGTAAAATCTGATCATATTCCTGCACAGAAAAAAGAAAGATGGCATTGAAAAACTGAAAAACTGTTGATGACCCCCTCCCCTCCAAGGTACCCAAAGAATACAAACTATAGCACTGTAAATAACAGAAGTTGCAATACTTTCTCAATTTATTTCACCCTTGTTATCCTCACATTTGGATTGAGACGTTGCATGAAAATGAAACACAACTTTAATAGTTTAACTAACAACCGTTTATTTCACCCTCCTCACGCTTGGCTTCAGATGTTCCAAGATAATGTTGCAATGAACAACACAAACTTTGATAGTTTAACTAAAAACATGTTCATTGTTTTTTGTGCTTGTTGAAGAGGCCTTGAATGATGTCCAAAAATATTGGACATCGATGGAACTATAACCAAAAAGGAAAGCATACATAAATATGTAACCACTATCAACAACAATAACAAATAAACTTGCATTCATTCATATAGGAGCCATACAAAATCGAATCCTCTCTTTGAGATCATACCAAACCAAAAACTCACTAAAACAATGGATATTGATGAGTTAACACATTCTAGACCTCCCTTTTATCAAGTTATCGTGAGCTTTCATTGTTGCCATTCAAACAATTGACTCACATAACTCCCTCAAGATATTCCATTCTACCCTTATTGAACCTAACTAACACACAACATTGAACAAGAACTAGAGATGGTGTGAACAAGCAAACATTTCAATTCATCGACAAATTACTTATTGATCTTCAAATTCTTCGAATCATTTCTCAATGAATAGACACAATGCTCAGAGCTCTCAAGTGAATAGATACTCAACTAGCATGTACATCAATACAAAACACAATCCAAGTATACTGAACTTGAATGGAATAGGCCACAAACAAACTAGCCAATTAATCCCCTAAAGTTTTTTACCTTTTCCATCAAATTTCCCTACATACCTAAAAGTGATTAAGATCATGTTTTTAAAACTCCTTTGCGATGAAATTCAAAGAAATAAATTTTTAGAGCTACTAGACACCAATTTTGGGCATTCTTCCCAAGATTAGTGCATAATTTAAAACAAACATGATTACAAATCATCAAAAAAACCATAGAGATAGAAGAAGATGTTTAACTTTGGGAGTTATAAAACCATGGGATCCTTCAACCTAATTACCACCAAAAAAATGGTTGTTAAGTAGAAAAGAAATAAAAAGAAAAATGGAAAGTCTTGAAGGTAGGGATTGCCATTTGTTTACCTACCATCATGTTACAATTAGCATCCTACAACAACTATTATCCTCTGTAGACCTAAAAAAGACCCATAGCCATGTAGATCTCTTGTAGTTGTTGCTTATGTTTTATAGGGCATGTAGACCTTTCGTGGCTATTGCTTACCGTCTGCAGTGCATGTAAACCCTTTGTGGTTGTTGCCTACCATCTATAACACATGTAGAACTTCTACTAGTGTTTCCATTTAGATAACATTGAACAAATTTTGCCACTTGGGGTATGGTGGATTTCATGTATATGCATGTCAAAACCAAGATGAAAGAGGTCTTTGGGGAATCAAATTATCTTGCTATTATTTGTGACAAGGTTACAACAATTGATAATCAATTTTAGATTTTAATGCATGCATATATTGTGCAAGATTGTTCAATCAATTATCAATTTTCATTTCTTTGGAATGTGTAACACAAGGTAGGATTGCCAACAATTTCATTACAATAACATGGTTAATCTAATCTTCAATTGTGGTGTGACAAAGACAAATGTTGCTTTGAAGTTATTGTAATTTGGTGCAAACGATGTTTTTGTTTTTCAAGTCATTTAAATTTTTTTTTTATTGTTTACTATCATCATTCATGTTTGTGAGTAATATATATATATATATGGGTTCCACATTGCTTTGCACTACTATTGACAATGATTAAATTATTGTTTGTGGAAATAATAATCTAGTTATAATTGAATTTGTCTTTTTAAAAGATAAAATTTTATAAAATTCACTATATGTCATTTTGTTCTTTTTTTTTTTCATTCTCGTCTAGTTCATTAAATAAGTTCACAACAAGATACAAATAGACCCAAAAAATAATAATGAAAGGGTGTAAACAATGCAACAAGAAATGATTCTAAAATGAAATTTGATCTATGACAAATTATAATCCAAAGTGATTTTGAAATTGTCATAGTGACATTCACAAAAATCCCATCCTACATAAACCAATTCCAATGAAACATTGTCACTGAAATATATATTATATGCCTCAAATAATGAGTAAAAGGTAAGAATTTCATACGTTCAAAATACCCATTGCAATATTTAAGGGGATATTATTCATAAAATAATTCACCTTTGTCCCTAACAAAAAAGCCCCAAATTAAAAAAAACAAAACAAAACATGCCTCTCCATTAATGATATACACCTTATTTATATGTGCAAATTTTCAAAGTTAATTGGAATAGGTGTTGTAGCCCAAGAGCTCCATTTACATTGAAAGCTTAGAAAGCATTACATTATGAGTTTAGATAGGAAAGTAAAAATGGATAAGGGCCTTGAAAGCTCACACGTTCCCCAATTTAAGGCCCCTTCTTAATGCCTTTGAAAGCCCTCAAATTCCCCAATTAGGAGAGCCCTTTCTTTAAAGGCCACAAAATCCCAAATTTGCAGGCCCCTTTCTTAAGGCCTTTGAAAGGGCCACAAACTTGGGGCCCCTTCTTAAGGCAATTTGCAAGGGCCCCAGATTCCCAATTTTGGGGTCACCTTCATTTTAATTAGTGATCCCTTTTAAAACGGCCACAAACTTGGGCCCCTTCATAAGGCAATTTGAAAGGGCCCCAAATTCCCCCAAATTTGGGGACCCCTTCTTTTTATTTAAGGCCTTCTTCTTAGACACAAACAAAAGACCCTACACTTTTTCATTTTCTGAAGAAGCACCTCAACTAGAGGTAAGTTATTTTGACCACGGTAACCTTGATTTGGTGAGGAGCTGATTTGTTTGGATTTTTCTAATAACTTCTTTATTATTTATTTTTATTATTTGTAGTAGTAATATTGATGGTGATTATTATTATTTTATTATTATTACCGTGTGTGGAAAAGAACCGTTGCGAGGATTTGAACCCGCACGCTCTGCCGCCGCAGCCCGCGCTCCCGACCGTTGCGGCGATGCGAATTTCGCCAACAAATCGCCAGTGCTTCGCCATTTCGCACTCTTGTTTGCATCTCCTCTCTTTTCTCTCTCTCTCGCACACACGAAATCTTGTTTGCGGGCATCTCTCGATCACAACGAAAAAAGATTTTGTTTTGTTGCTTCCGCTTGGAGCGTGCGGAAGAGGAGGAGGAGCAGCAGAACCAGGAGGAGCAGTAGTATAGCAGCTATGAATGAGGATTTGGTGCAAGTTGGGTTTGGTGAGGGGATGATGAGCGATGTGGAAGTGAAGAAGAGCAGCAGCAAGCTGCAGGATGTGGAGATGATGAAGCAGGAGATTGTGAATTCAGAATTCATGGACGAACAGCCGGACTTGGCAGCACGACGTTTCTTGGCGGAGATCGAGAGCGAGATGGAGAGAGTGAAGGAGATCTTTGTGAGGGTGGAGAATGCTAACAACGAGTCCAAGGCTTTGCACCGAACCGACAGCTTGAGGACTTTGTGGCACCGCATGAACAATGACATTGCGCTTGTGAGTTCTCGTCAATCCCTCGCTCAATCTACAACATCCCCTCCCCCCCCTCCCCCCCCAGTTTCACTGCATCCATCAGTTGCATGGTTACGGAGAGAAGGAAACTACGGTCGTTTCTTGATGATCGATCTGTACGAGGCCAGTATCCATTGTCACATCCAACGTCGTCTCGAGACATTTCCATCAATTGACGGAACTTGTTTGATTGTAACGGAGCCACGCTCAGTTTGGACTCCGACGTTCTTTCTGATATGCAATTGCATCGCTGTATGTTCAGCTTGTCGATAGAAGAAAACGTACTGTCTTGTTCTCTTGCTTCTGTCAGCGAGTTTGTCGTTCTTGACGACGGTACCAGTGACAACGATGGAACATCAAGAATCTTGAACAGAAAAACAATACATACAACTTTCTTGATGATGTTATTTCTGTGCAAGGCTGTGTACAATAAAGGGTCGGAGGTTTGCAGTTCTTGATTGTGATGGAGCATAGTTGAGGATCTTAAACAGAAGAAGATAGATACACACAGCATTTACTCTTGATCGTTGTTGCAACAGAAGAAAAGAGAGTGGATGCTGTATCTGGGTGCAGTTCTTGATTGTGCTGGCGCAATAGAGAGGGTCTTGAACAGACGAAGATAGATACACACGCATTTCCTTTTTATCTTTTTTGCAAACAGAAGATAAAAGATTGAAGTCTGTTGATAAGATCGTTGTTGAAGTCTGTATCTGCGTGTGTTTCAGGTGAACAGCGTCGCGAGGAGAATCGGGGCGAAGTTGGAGGATCGGGACAGGGCAAAGATTATGGTCTGTAATAATAATAATAAGCCTCCAGAGACTGAGACCGGTGACCACCACGCCCGGACAGCCATCACCGCTACTCTGAGGAAAAGCCTGAAGGATCTCATGAACGATTCTCAAATGTTGCGGCAGAGTGTGATGGACGGCTACAGAGACGCAATTGAACACAGGTATAGATCCCAATGCAACAGCTTGTTGAAGCTTTTGCTCTCTCAGTACTGCTCGTAAGCTTTCGTTTGGATGTAGCGAAAACCTTAGAGAGTTCCATAAGGATCTGTAACTTGTTCTATCCTATTACTGGATTCTACAACAAGCTTGTGAGAAAAAACGCAAGTTGCGGCGCAAGTGTTGTGCCATTCTTCTTCTGTACATGAAAATATCTTGCTTCAAAATCTTTCCTGAGGTTTTGTATTCTTTGTGTTCTGGAAGGTACATCGCAATCACAGGAGAAAAGCCGGACAATGTCACTGTAGGGAAGATCATTGAGACTGGGGAGAGTGAGAATTTTCTTCAAATCGCAATCCATGAACAGGGATGGGATCAAGTCCTTGAGGCCATTCTGGAAATCAAACAGCGACATGATGCTGTGGCAGAGATCGCAAAGAGCCTGCAGGAGCTGCATCAGCTTTTTCTGGATATGGAAGTGCACGTGAAGTCTCAGTGTGAGCAGCTAAATGACAGTAAGTCCCTTACTCTCTAGAATTTTCGAAGCTTTGACACACAGTATTCAGGAAAACATATAGCCAGAATCCTACCACATCAGAAGCCTGATCAGTGATCTGCAAAGCAGAGTGGCAGGGGAGCAAGCGTCGCCATGAGGAAACGGTGAACGCTGAGATTGTAAACCAAGCTCTGGAGGCCATGACTACTGCTCTGTCTTCTTCCGCTGATGGAGCAGCCATCAAGGATATCCCAAGTGTGAGAAAGAGTCAAAGCTTTTCATCAGGCCCTGCTGGTCGAGTTCTCCTGCAAGTTGATTCTGAAGGGGCGGCGGTGCCAGCAGCAGGAGTTCCAGAGCCTAGTACTTCTACTTTGAGAGGTCCTTTCCGTCGGGTGACTCCAATGGGATGGTTTCCCCGAGGGCAGAAGAAGGAATCTTATCTGGAGCGCAAGATCCGCATGCTCCAGGTTGAGATTTTTTCTGGTTCTTGTCAAATCTCTTTAAGTGTCTTTTGTTGCATTTCTGAAGAGACCCTTTTTTTGTTGCATTTCTGGGGAAAACCTTTTGTTGCATTTCTGCCGAAACCCTCTGGTTGTATTTCTGGTGAAACCCTTTTGTTGCATTTCTGAAGAAACCCTGCTTTACTGAATTGCTGGAAATTGCACTTAGGAGTTCACCTGTTCTGAGTGTCTCATGTGCACCTGCATTGTGATGATCTGCAGCAAAAAGAGGGAGGCACTGTTGCATCATTGGACGAAACACTGGGAGCTGCAAATCTGCATTTGTCCTGCATTGAGAGAGAAAAGCGTGCTGCAGCAGTAGCAGCTAAGCAAGCTACAGAAGCTCGCAAGGCTGCACTAGTGGAGGCTTCTTGGTGCCGTATACTCAAAGCAGCAGGGTGGGTGCTTCCTTCCTTCAACATGAAAGACACTTTCTCTAGCAAACTGCAATACTTCTTCTTCTTCCCTTGTCAGGACTCTCCCATATTGTTCTAAGCACTTTACCCTCTTATTTCCTCTTTGCAGGCTACCTTACATGTCTGCAGCTATGGAGCTTCAGAAAGTGGAGAAAAAAGCAGCTGAAGCTTTGGCAGCTGCTGCAGCTTTAGGGGTCATACTGGGCAACAATCCACGCAGCCCTAGGCTTGTCTCAGAGCTTGACCCATCATCAAATTCCCATCACAACATAAGCACTGCACTGGAAACAGCATTTGATGTTGACAAGGAGGTTGTTGCTGCCTTGAAAGCTGCATTGCTACGGCGTATGAATGACTTGGAGGAAGCAGCAGGTCTGAGGGAGCTTCTGAATGCAACAAGCATAGTTGCTGCACAGCAGCTAGTTGGAGAGTCTGCTGCTTCTAGTGTTCCACCAACTTGGGTGGATCAATTGTCAGAGCAAGAACAAGACAATGATGCAAACCATG
>Ga0116231_10003898_pt1 | contig 30560 bp, 25 predicted proteins | sample S1TSphgellanicum_2_FD_89695 | JGI IMG/M metagenome (GOLD analysis project Ga0116231, IMG submission 89695) | Host-associated microbial communities from peat moss isolated from Minnesota, USA - S1T2_Fd - Sphagnum magellanicum MG | ecosystem: Host-associated > Plants > Peat moss > Unclassified... | reverse complement strand
ATGAGAAGAGACAAACCGATTATTTTTTGTTTTGTAATGAACCAAGACTATCTTTTCATTTATCTGTAAAAAAATATATAAAAAAAAAAATTGGGGGGGGGGGGGGGGGTAAAATATTTCAACAAAATTGCACATATGACCAAACTCCCCACTTGGCAACTCTTTAAAATGATGTGATTTCAACATTAATATCCATTACAATTGGATCAAGAACTCATAACATATTGTGTAAATGCAACATTTGTATAAACTATAAACATTAAAAACTATTTGTTTAAACATCAAACATCGCTTTGATACATATTAAATGCATCCTTTACCTTATTGCGATTGTGATCATTAGGCCTTACTTTATGTTCATGATAACCTAATTCACCTTTAATTTGATATTCATTCATTTCACCTGGCACGCTCCTAACCTCTTCAAAAAATTCAAATGTGAGTCTAAAATGAAAACAACGAAAGAGTAGGAAGTTGGGGCATGTTCTCTAGTTCACAACATTTTAGGGGTAGAAGGAAATGCTAGAGTTCTAGGATGGGACTAGGAAGATTGACAAGCACTTCAATTACTCACATGGAACTGCACAAAACCAAACAACAAGTTGATTAGTGCATAGTTGGAGCATTTTTGGTGCTAGGACAAGCCATGGGCAAATTCGAACTCATAAGACTCACCACGGCCCGGACTTGGGGGACCCACCACCTTCCCCATTATAATATACTCTGTGCCTCTCCACGAGGCCCACATCCAAATGACATTTTGTCAAACTTCCCAAACTTAGGACTCTTGCGACTTTGAGGGCCCATAACTTTGTTTGCATACCTCCGATTGAGATAAGGTCTAAAGCAAAGTTATAGCCCTTGTTGAAAGCTTTTCAATGGTATGTCACACGCCACCTACACACAAGGAAATCGGGGTGATTCTCGACTTTTAATGGTCGGGAGTCAAATTGTCAATTTGACTTCCAACCCTTCTTTTGGCCATAACTTGTGTTTTAGGTGTCAAAATGGGTGATGAGAGCCCATTTCATAAATCTAAGTTCCAAGAGCTTTCCAATGATATAGGAACGTTTCAATCCAATGAGTTTTGACCCCCGTAATTGCCCTCTGAAAATTCGGGAATCCATTGGGACTCCAACTCCCAAAATGGGAGTTCATTTGGGAGTGTGAGGGTTCATTCCTTCACACTCTTTTGCACTCCCGGGAACATGAAATGTGATTCCTAGGCTTAGTCTTGGCCTGCACTTTTGCAAACCCTTGCCTTGGTCGCGAGCTCAAGGTTAAGGTTGTGACATCGCGTTACATTTTCATATTATTCATTGCTTTGGGGCTTCATAAGAATAAGTATTTGTGAAAACTTTGGAACATATTAAACATTTGTATTTTCCTCATTGAAAGGGTGGTGACCAAAAAATTGCCTTTAAATTTGAACATGGGTTTTGGTAGGAATTATGTTTTGATTTGGGAAGTATTAAACATATTTTTGGTGACCATGGTTTGGAACTAATGGGGGTTTTTTTCCCACAACAAAATAAACAAGGTAAAACAAAATTGAACATTCATCTATGTGCTCACAAAAGTCTTACAAGGTTGCCAATAAATCTTAGGTGCACCATATGTATATGTATTTATAAACATGTGTCCAAAGAAGGGATGAACAATCTTGATGTATACTTTCAATGCTTAATCATGTCACACATGAGATATGTTGATTATGGAATGTCAAAATGTAAATTGATAGGCATGTTGAGGCTTTAGTATAGCCTATGGATGAAACCCAACAAAGTTGATGTCAAGTTTCATGTTGGTAACCTATCTTGTAAAAAATATGTTGCATATGTATGTATGTAGACCTTAGGATAATAGGTGGCATGTAAATGTTTAATTGAAAAATTTAAGCTGTTTTCCACCTCACAAATCTTTTATCTACCTCCATTATTAAGTAGGAGGAATGGTGCATGTCCACTTACAAAGGTGGCAACTTTACCTATAGTTATTAAAATAGTAGTGGCTCACACTAGCTCTTTCAAATCCTTGGTTTAGTGGGTTAAAAAATGCCCACTGTATTTTTACCCATTTACCCTTTTTTATTTAACATTGAACATTTAATGTAACCTATTGTATCTATATTTAAATTGTAAAAATCAATAACTAATTTTTTTATTTAACAAGATATTATTAAACCTTTTCCCATCTCTTGGTTTTTTTACACATCAAACTTTTGTGTGTTCAAACATTCCATACAAGGTAAAGTTTAAGCCACATTTGGTGCACCCCTAGGTTTTTGAAGTGGTATCGATGGTAAAGAACTTCCTTGATCTTTAATTTTGTAACAAGATGTAAACATAAAGTGCATTCCCTAACTCCCAACAAGAGTTTTGGGATGGGACTAGAACGAGCTTTTCAAGTCTAACTCAAGGACATGTCAAATTACATGAACCAAATGTAAGTAGGTAGTTAGTGCATTTTGGAGCCAATTTGGTACATAAACAAATCACATGGTATCTTAGATTTATTAAATTTGTCATGGCCAAAACTTGAAAATAAGCACCACCTTCCTTCCTATAATATATTATGTAGTTCCCTATGAAGTTTACATCTAAATGCTAGGTGCAATCCCAATATAATGACCCACAAAAAAATGGAACTATAGTTTTGTTTTTCACATTTAAAAATGATAAATCAAGTCAATGTTTGGCATACTTCTAGAAACTTTTCTTATATGTTAATGGAACATTTGGCTAAATTTGAGATGAATTCAATAATTATAGAATATCCAAGAGCTTTAAAAACAATGTAATAGATGTTTTCATATTTTAAAATATTCCTAAAAGTACTTAAAATGATTTGAAAATGATGTGTTTATGAGAAATATTTTATATATACCATTACATAATAATAAATTGTACCACTTTATTGGGTCATATAATTATTTTTTACTTGTAAAAAATGATTATAATAATGTTTTCTTTCATAATCAGATCTAGTTTTATGTCATGGATAGTAAATAATGAAAAAATGTTTTAGAAGTTTCTAAGAAGATCTTTAAAAATATGCTAAGAATTTTTTTTAAATTCCCAAAAAGATTTATGAAAAATATGTTTGGAAATTTTTATAAATTTCTAGGAAGATCCTTGAGGAATATGTTTGGAAGTGTTAGAAAAATTTGAAAGTTTTAAAAAAGATCCTTTAAAAATATGTTTATTTAAAAAATAAAAATCAGCAAAAGTTTCTAGAAGACATGATTAGTGGAAGTTTCTAAAAGGTTATTTCGTAGAAACTTATAGAAAGATTAGTTGATTGGAACTTTTTAAAAGATTAATAATGTTACAAAAGGTTCCATTGGATAATATAAAAAAAGGTTCAAGGCACATGGCTTGTCAATTTTATTAACAAAAGTTGTGCCCTTTGTATTCCTTCTCCATCTTGTGCCTAACTTGTATTATGTCTTGTTCAAATAATAAAATCATTTAATTTCTGTTCATTATCAAATTGTAAGTTTGTCAAGTTGATATGCTTTCTTCCAAGTTGTGTCCTTGTCTTGTCTTTGATATTATGTCGTGTCATTTGGTTGGCCCACCCATTGTTTTCACACAAAACACCAAAGAGGTTGTGATTGCACCTTACCATTTTCCCAAAATTTTCAAAATTAACAAGTTATGATTGTTTCATTTTGTTTCCAAATTCAAAAATTGTATGGAAAAAACTTGTAGCCTTTGAAAAATGTCTTCCAATGATACATATCTATTTTGAAATGTGCTTCACTTCATCATAGTATTGTCTAACACCTTTTTAGTTGTTTAATGAGGGTTTGATTTGGACAAAGTTTGGTTCCTCAAACTTTTATCCAAAGATTTAAGACACCTTAGGACTTCCAATTCCCCAAGTGGGAATGTTGGGGCTTCATCCTTTGCACTTTCATACATGTATGTGAGTGCATTTAAATCATGGGATGCCTTTACCTCATTTTTCTAATTCATTTCCCTTGTCTTGCCTAAGCGTTAGTTGTGATTCAAAGGTTAAAGTGGCAAAAATATTTGTGGGTTTAACAAAGATTACCAAGTAGCACATCTTGACTAGTGGTCTCCAATGTTTATATAGTTGATGGCATTGTGATCCTTTGCTTTGCAAACCACACATGTCAAAGAAGTATTCGAGCTTGAAGTGAACATCCCCTATCTTGCTTTTCTTTGTTGAAAAAGTTGATTTAAAAAAATAGAGTTAGAGGATGAAGAAACCTCTTTGTTACAATCTCCTCAATGGTGTTTTGTTTTTCTTGTTCTTCATAGAGGGATGCAAAAAAGAATTTCCACATGTTACCCATAACTTGTTTCACTACCTTTGTTACCCTAAATGTTTTTTCAATGTCAATATAACTCATGCCAATCATCTAGCTTACATATTTCAAGCTTAAGCCTAGTCCTAATTCTTTTTTTTTTATCAACATAAAAAATCTTCTTTTATGGAGAAGAATTTCTTTGTCCTTCCAAGGTAAATTACTACATGTTGTTATGGGCTTGTTTATATCATCCAATTTCATCCTTGTATATCAAATATTGATCAATGCCAAATTTCATTATTGTTAATGCTCCCAAGAACTTCAATCTAGAGGCTTTGACAAGGTTTAATATCTTGATCCAATCTTTCATTTTCATTTTTATATTCCATATTGCAATTTTGAACAACTTATATGTTATATAATCTTTAATGACTACAACCATCAAATTCTTTCACACCAATTTATAACATTTACATGATCATTAAAAAATATGAACTAGTTTAAACCTTGAGGACTTGTCATACTATTTTTTTATTTGAAATTGATCAAATACTAATAGGAAATGCACTTGAGTTCACCACGTGTTTCATTAGATTTTCAATGCATTCAAACAAATTGACCAAAGTAAATTTGATTAGTCCACTAGTTAATGGGGCATGATTGCTACAAATAATGATATTGAAATTGTTTTTTGGGGAAATTTGACCGTGTAACATCCGACAATTGTAACAACATGTTTATCATCTTATCCATGTGTAATTTGCATTTTCAAAAATGTATGTATGTGTATATTTATGTTTACATGTACATATATACATATGTGTATGTACATAAATGTCATTTGCACTTGTCCAAGTTCAAGTTCAAAACCTCATGGAAGAGGTGCCAACATTTCAACCATGAAGTCACACAAGCTCTTTTGAGCACAAAGGACTTTAAAATGTTCATTGAGAAACTTGCTGGAAATTCAAAATTTGACATGCATTTTTTAATAAAAATTTATTAAAATAAAACAAATAATTTGTGAATTTGAAGCTTATTTAAAAATCTATTCAGAAAAATAATTATAATTTATAAATATTCACATTAAGGTTTTAAATTTTTTTATTGAAAGTACCATATTTTGAACAAATCAAATTTAATAATTTTAAACAATTTTTTTGGGTGGAATTAACATGTAATCATTTAAACTGATTCAATTCAATGTGAATTCAAAGCCTTCAGTAAAGTTTTGACAAGGTCATTTTGGTTATATATAACATACTTTTAATTTTTGGATGAATAAGAAAAAATAATTAAAAACTCAAACCCCAAACCCAAAAATAATGTCAACATCAATTGTTTTAGCTTAAACTTTTGACATTATTATAAAAATAGTAAATAATTCTTGCTACAACAATTGTTGGTGATGTAACATTTATAATCATCCATTAAATTTTTTACTATATATATATATGCTTTCCCAATAGGAATATTTTAACATATAAATAAGATACATATAAATTTTTAGTAATAAAATTTAAAAAATATTTGTGAAAGTTTTGGTTTCTAGCACTAAAAGAAAAATTGTTGTTTGCAACCCAATTTTGCATCTAGAAAATGTTGTTTACAATTTAAAAGTAGTTGCAAACAATATTTTTTAGCCAAAAAATAGTTTTAATCAACAATTTTTCTTCTACCATTGTCATATCTTTGTGGTAATGCCACTTAATGTAAAAACAAATTCACAACGATGTTTAAAGTTTATTTATATGCATAGACCTACATAAGCCTCCAAGTTATTGTTAATTTATGATCATTCATAATTTTACATTGAAAATATGTTTTAAAAAAACTTGTATAATATTTTCATGAGTCTATGTTGATAAAAATATTCATGCAAAACAATTGCAAGCATTTACAAAACATGGAATATTTTTTAAAAATCATAAAACATGCACTTGGTGGATTAACACTAGAGGTGGGCCCAATTTATTTCATCATTAAGTGAATTAAACTCCCTTTCCCCTTGTGAATGCATCTAATGAAATAGCCCCCCCTAATCAATACATATAGTGAAATAGACCCTCAAATGAATCAAGTTCACTTTTAAGGACCAATAATGACCTAAGTTAATGAATTGCACCCACATTTCCTATTAGTGAAAAAATATTTCCCAAGTTTTAAAACTTGAAATTAAATCTTAGCATAAACCTAAACAACATTTCATATTTTGCTTGTTTCAACCCACAATGAAATAAGTCTAAATTTAAAATATTCCCAACATGACCTCCTTCACATCTAATTAAGGTCCAACACAAAATATTGAATTCATCTACATATCATTTTGATACACAAGGTCCTATCCCCAATTATGAACATGCCTTCTATTCCATGTAGATTAAAATATGCATCATTACCTTGTTCTTGAATAGTCATTAAAACTCATGCATCTCATGTATTTTCTAGGAATTGAAAATTCATGTTTGAAGACCTAAATTTGTTCATTTAGGTTGGATAACAAGGGAAGTGAAGTCATGTCCAACTTGGAATTGGTGAAGCTCAACATTCACATCCCATTTTTAATTAGATCTTCACATGATGAAAAACTCAATGTGGATGATTTGGATGATTAAACCTCCAAGCTTAACCACTTTGGGATGCACTCTTAGTATTTCGTGTGTTGCAAAACTTTCACTCAAACAATTTCATCTCCTTGGACTAGCCCAACATACTTGGATTCATCATAATACTTTAGTAGGGGACAAAATGCTCGTCACATGTCACTCATAGTGAAGTATGACCAAATGAAGTATGTCAAACCATCTACTCATGTATAACCTCTTATAGTCTCTTATCAGGTCATCATTAAGACTATCAACACCCTACCTAACATTCACAATTGAAAGTTTTTGTTCAAATATTGAATAATCTAAGAAAAATTTGGGTAGTTCCAATTTGAAAATTTCAGAGTTTTGACACTAAAACATAAGTATGTAAAGTGCACCCTAATTTTTGTTTCTATTAACAAGAATCTAATGGCTAGGAAAGCCAATAGTCTGTCCTAGGTTGCAAGTCGGATCCTCAAAGATTTTGACAAATATCAGTCGATATTATTTTTTTGAGAATTATTTAACATCTAACAATAGATGCAGGTTCGGTAATATGTTGCACTCATGCCATGCTCAAACAAACAAATCCAAACTGTTCTTGTCAAAATTCTCTTTAATTTGCATCATTTCATGACTAAACCTTGAGTCCATTCGAATGACCAACTAAATGATATAACTAGAAGGAAGGAAAGGAAACACTTGCACATCACTCAAAAGGAATCACAAATAAATCTCTCACTTGCACGTTCGTATATTACAAATAACTAGCATGCATCCACCTATAGTAGACATGGAAAAGCTGGTTTCTACTGCTACCTATTAATGCTTTTTGAATGCCTACTATGACAAGTGCATGAACATTGGGGGTTGCAGAATCACCAAAAGGGGATTCTGTGAACATCTGAGCAAATACTAGGATAAAAAATGCCACTCCAAAACAGAAAAATGTCACTTTGTTGATGTTTGCTCAAAATGCTTTAAGTCTGCTTTAACTTGAATATGATATCAAGTAGTAAAAACCACTTTATCTTTACACCTTTTAAGCATGCCCTTTTGATTTGTAGTTGTTGAGCAAAACTATCTCCATAAGTTTTTGTGTTTTGTGCTTCAGTTATGAGATTGGATTGAAGGGAATTGGATAGTAATTTGGTAGGTAGAACAAGGACCTGGGTTTTTGATGTGTGGGTATTGCTGGTAGTCAACCATGTTCTTTTGAGTTCTTTTACCCAATATGAGTGTGAGGAGCAAAAACTTGGGCAACGCACTTTGTATGCATTTGAGTTGTAAAGTTTGTTTCATGGTCCGGAATGAGGAATAGCAGTGATTGAGATGAGTTCTTCTATGCAGCACACTTAATGTTACAATGTTTGGGTTTGAATGCTTCAGGTAGCATTCAGTTTGAGCTGGATTTCATTGTTGATGTCAGTTGCCTGCAGTGAAGGGTTGGAGGTAGGCACAAGTAGAGACCAGTATCTAATGTGGCTAGATGCATGCTAGTTATGTCTATGAATGTGCAGTGGAGGGATTTGTGTGTAATTGCTTTGAGTGCTATCCAAATGCCCATGATCCCCCCTCCACATATTCTGGTTACACCTCTGCATTTGGTGTATTGATCAAGGTCAATGAAACTACAGAAGCTAGAAACTTCAATCAGATGCTATACTATAAAACTCTCAACCTGACACCCAGCGACCAGATTCAGAAACTTACTGCATCAGCACATAACAGCTAAATCCTAAACCCTAAACACTACTTTATTACTGGATGGAAAATGATGTCAATCACAACAACAGAATCCATTGAGCAACAATTCTCTTAGCATTGAATAGCAAATGAAGCATTTTCTGTAGACAAGAAGAAACAGTCCTGTGACTTATTAACTTCAATTTTAATCCTGAACATTTTAAACCAATGTGGACTGAGTCTTCAACAAGAGATTCTGACAGATGCTTTTCAACATCTTGCTTATACACAAATTGAGATCCTCCCCAGAGCAACAACAATGTTCCAACTCCACAAACAAGTGCAAAGAAGAACTCATTCGCCCTTGAAAGACAATCACCAACAATTGCAACAAGAAGCACCATCACAAGATTGCCTGCAGAGCTTAAGCACATAGTTAGTAAGCCCCACTGCTACCACTACAAAAACAGTGTTCATTACAATGGTTGATAGTGCATCATCATAGCATATGACCCTGCCTTACAGATGCTTTTTTGCCAATTTTGGAGCAGCCTTATATGGAACCACCCAGCAAAATAAACATTAGCACTGCAAAAATTGTAATGCAGACTACAATAATGTATTGCACCATATCCATTATTCTGTTCAGAATATGACATTCCTGATAACATTTATCTGTATACACACAGGTCTAGCTCTCTTAGTTTCAAACATCTGCGCCTCTTACCAGCTGCAATAGTGAAGAGCCAGGCAGCCTGGATGACAGATTTCATTGAGTCTGGGGTCTGAGAGTATGCAAATTCCAAGAATGTAATGCTGACCACAATATCAGCAGTTGATATAGCCACAAATTGAGGAATCTGCCATAAAATGCTTAAAGGAGGAGCTTCAGTTGAAGCAACATGGTCCATAGCATTCTGTAAGAGGCCAGACAGAAGGAATGCCAGGGAACCCAACATCATACCGAATAGTATCCTCAGAACTGGTTGTAATAAGACCTGTTGCTTCTCCAGAAATGGATACATGACTTGATCAAATAGTGGAATCATTGCCAGAATTAGCACCAGATGCAGGGCCTGCAGAGTGAAAGGTACAAACTTCTCACTAAATAGATCAACACACCTCAAATGCTTCCTGAACTGAAGGTTTGACTGCTTCCCACCAGCTAGATCATTGATATAACCACCCTTCAATAAAATACACCAATGCATGCTGGATCAGAACTCCTCAGACATGAATGATGGAATCATCTATTGGATCACATTGGTGTCTATAATCAAAAGGTCAGAATGGGTCACCTGCATTTGATCAGGTTGAATCACAACATTAAACAGCCATGGAACATGACCATCTAAATTGCACACCTGGAAGACCCACTTTGAAGACTGTTGATCAAATAGGCAAGCAAAAAGAGGCATGGGCAGTAATAGAATGAGAACCCGGAAAAGAGCCTTCACATCCTCTACAACAGTAGGGTTATGCTTTAATTTGGAACTGTCGAGCCAATGAGAACCTTGACCAGCTTTGCCCCTCAGTTTTACTGCATCAATTACCACTGCTCCCACTTCACCAAACACATTTCCCTCAGGAAGCCAATCAATGTAACAGTGCCGACCAGACCATAATATCAAAAGAGAGCACATCATAAGTGCTGCTGGCAATGCAAATGCAGCTGAATATGAAACACACGTCAGCAGAATTGGTGTCAAAATGGTCGAAATTAATGCCCCTGCACTCATAGCAAAGTAATAAGTGGAGAAGAACTGGTGATGGAGATGATCCCTTGTGGGGCCATCAGGAAGCGTGTACTGAATTTGATCTCCACCAAAAGCGACCGCACAGGGCTTAATGCCCCCAGTTCCAAGTGCTATTAGAGCCAGTCCTCCAGCTGTATACCAGAACGCAGTTGTCTTTGTACTCAGGCCTGGTTTAGGTGTTGCTGCCAAAGCCAGCACCCAATTCCCAATACAGACAAATAGAGAATTGTTCGATACTTGCCCTGCAAATACACAAACCCTGTCTTTGTTTAGAAAGAGCTTTCTCTACAACTTATAACTCTAGCCCCAAATCCTGTCAGTATCTGCAACAAACAATCTTCTGCACATTCAGTTTCCATCACCAGCAACAAGTATGGTGGTGACTAACCATCATAAAATCCCCACTGACTTTATCTGTTTCTGGCAGGAGCCGTTGACCCAATGTCAAACATCAATCAATGCACTGTGTGTGTGTGTGACAATTGGATAAGTAAGGGGAAGACTCAGCCCTGATGGTGGCTAACCCGACACACACATAAACTTGGCAATGTAAACTAAAAATGCAGACCGAGAAAGAGAAGGGAGAAAACAAAGGGAAAATTTTGGAAAGAGACCATACATACCCATTTACAGTCACCAAGGAATGCTCCAAGAATTGGTGTGGCAAAACATGCCATAATAAAAAGATGCACCGACTCGGTGGATTCATTTTCACTCAGGTGCAAATGTTCCAGGAAATAGAGAGCCAGAATTGACTTCATACTAAAGAAGGAAAACCGCTCGCAGAACTCATTCCAAACTAAGTACTTGATGCTGCTAGGAAATGCACTAAAGTACTCCATGCAATTTGAGGCAGCTGCACCACCACCACCACCACCATCATTATTGCCCTTCAGCCTCCAGCAATGATGCCAACAACGATTCCCCATTCTCAGCATCAGGTTGGATGACGATGCTGGAATTCCCCATCATATTACCACCAGCAGGCATTTCTTTGGAAAGCCTTAAGTTAGACTTTGCTCAGCTCAGATGATGCTTTTGATTTCTAGAATTCCTGTCTGCTTGAGTCATCCGTAAAACCTGCCACAACTGGCAGAAAAGAAGTACCCAAAAGATGAATTGAGTTGCAAATCTCTGCAGCAGCTCCCATATGTTAGGTCCCCAAAGTGATGAGCTTAAGAGTTTTTTTTAGCAACAGCAACATAGAGAACTTGAGAAGCAATACCGGGGTTTCAGAATTCAGGGTCCATTGGGAGTGATGGTGAACAAGAGCAGCACACACCAAAGAAGAAATTGAGGAGTGTACTATCAAACATATTTTATTGCCAAGAAAACAGGAGAAACCTTTTTTTAAAAATTAATTTACAAAAAAGTTGATGTAAACCAGAGGATCTTAAATAAATATGAGAAAAATCTTGGACCCCGTACTAAGACCGAATTAGTATGAAAGTTTTTAAAGGTACCCAACATTAGTATCGACATGGTATGAAAGAAAAAACAAAAACTTCATACAAACAGCAGCTGTACGTTCAAAAGTTGATACCAAACCAACACTAGTAAATTTACTAAGAACCCTCCTCTTCTTCTTCCGGCACCTTGTTGTGTATGTTTAAAGCATTCCCCCGCCCAGGGGTGAACAATATTGTGCAAGGCCTACTCAACATGGGGCACATTTGGTGGTCCATGGGAAATGAATTTTCACTGCCCATAAAAGGCCACCTAAACCAGTTATACCACTACTAAGTGGTCTAAAGATTGCATTTCAACACCACATTTTGCAATCTTGAAATTACTATAGCTTGTGTTGCATCTTTAGTGCCACACTTTGCAAAAAGTCTTGAATGCCATGGTGCAAGGTCAAACTTGGAGAGAATTTGTAGAAATAATTTTGCAGCTTTTTTTTTCCACATCTATTAAAAATGTTGAATACATCACCAATGAGCATGAATGTCACTTCAACTATCGTATACTTGTTCTTATCTAGATCTAGGAACAAAGTTAATTTCTAGTATTGTTGTTTCTTGAAATTATTGTCATCCCTTTCTTCCACTACAATCAACCAAAAAAATGTTTAAAGGCATAGAAAATTGATGCAATACTCTAAACACAACAAAATAAAAGAAAGAAAAAACTAAACATGCAAACTAAACTAATTAAGAAGGAATATTACCTAAAAATTTGCATATCAATCCATCAAATTCACTCCAAACATTGCCTTGGTTATCACAAAAATGATAATTATTACCTATAATTGATGAAATCCTTTAATTTCAAGAACAAGGTGTGTGCCTTGTTCAAATTGGTCTTTGCTCCTAAGAAGTCCCAAACAAGCAACCTTGTTTGCAACACTGTCTCATACCAAAATAGCCTCATCCTTCTTGTTGCACTCCATTCTAACCTCATTTCTAACATACATTTGAAAACAAAAATCATTGCACATAGACACACACACACACACACACACAAGTTTTCATAGGCAATAGAAATCACCTTTCCTTTTAACTCAAACCATTGCTTCCAATAAGTGCTTTCTATTTCTCTAGGGTTTCATAGAAAATACTCAATTGCTTCTATTAAGAGCTTTATGCTTCTCTAAAGTTTTCACAGAAGAGACCTCAAACCATTCACTTAAACCTTAAACTCTTTCTACTTCTCTATGAAATTTAGGGTTTCATAGAAAAAAGGATGTTCAATTTCGATTGCTATATTTTGCAAATGTCAAGATGCATTACACTTCAAATCCAACATCCATAAACTTCAATTTCAATGATACCCCTTATCTCCTCATCTAGGATTTTGTGTTTCTATTATTGTCCAAAGGAAGTAGTGTGGATTTCACCTCTCAATTGCAATAGAAGGTGAAATGTGTGTTGCTTCTTCACTCACTCTGTGCAGTGAGCTTCATGCTTTCTCATGTCATTAAAGGTAGGGCCACCTTCAAACCATTGCTAAGTTGCATGCAATAGAAGAATTTATCTGCTCTGTACTTCTTCACATGCAACATTCAATCAAGAGACAAGAACAGGGTTTCGGACTTACAAACTAGGTAAGCAAACGGCCCTTCATTGAATTTGTAAGTGGTGACTCTTTGCCAAAGTACTCCTCTGAGGTGATGATAAACATATAAGTTGGTGGAAAACAAGTGGGCTCTTCGTGGCAACCTTCAAACACCTGCCCAACTCCTTGCTCAAGCTTCAGGTGCTCACCAAATGAAAGAAGATGGACATCCTTAAATCTCAACTGAAAATCTGATAAAAATTTACAAACTAGGTAAGCAGCAAAATTCAAGTAAAGTGCAAGACTGTGCACAGAAAATGGATACAATAGTGCAGGGAACAAAGAAGATGACGCTGAACAAACAAACCCCTTCCGTCTGGTTCTTTAGGGACACTGGGCACCGGCAGAATGCAGCAATTCTGTCTCGTTTTGCGTCTGGTTCTTTAGCGCAAGTCTGAGTAAGATGTTGAAACCTGGCAGCACGATCGATCGGCCTGCTGCTGCTGCAGAAACCAAATAGAATCTCCTGACAGACGCCAAAAGCTGCAAGGCCGCGAGTAGAACAGTCCTTAAGAATGATCGTCGTCTTTCGAAAGAAAGATTCCCAATCGTAAAACTCCCGCCGGCTCAAATCAAAAAAACCAAATGCCTTGCGTCGATACAAAACACAGGAGCACAAAGAAGACGACGATCAGTTCCAGCGCAAATGATCAGCTCCTCCGTCGAGAAACTTTCCCGATCGACTACTGTCCTTCACCGATTTACCTTCAACGCCCCCCCCTGCACCGAAGGTCCCAGGCCCGGCCACTGAACGATCGGCAAAACAACCTGAACAAGAAAGAATCTAACACAGAACAAAGAATACAACAATAGGGAGAGCTTCATCACAAGTTCTCTGGGGAGTAATTCAAAATTGTAGGAAAATCCCCAACAATTTTGAGGATTCGCCTGACCAATTGCACAACCACCCCATCCCTTCCGAGCTGCCGTGGGAGACCTTCGCCGCTATGGTGAAGCAAAAAGCTACCTCGGCTGCCAAGAGGCACAGTGTGAACCTCCAAGAAGCCACCACCCAGTAGCAGCTGCTTGTAGAACTCGCTCTCGGGTCCTGCTGTAGATCGATTCTCAGGCTAGAAGAGCTCTGTAGTATAGTGTTTGCAGCTTGATCGATGATAGGCTTAGGACTCTTGAAAAGAATCTGATCAGATGGCGAGAGAGAGAGAGAGAGAGAGAGAGTTTCGTAGTAAAAGAAGTAGACTGCTAGCTGAGTAGGAAAGTGTTTTGATCTTTAGTGCTGTGCAGCAGCAACTGCATGATGGTGCTCATTCCTGCACAACAGCTCCCATAGATCTGCGGAAGTCTTGGAATCTTTTTTCCTTGCTGCTTCTGCCTGTGTTTTTTCAGAAAAGAAATACTTGCATGTAGGTCAAAAACCACGGCAGTAGGATGGGTGGGTTACAAATACAAAATTTATATTCGCGGATTCTCTTTTAATCAAAAGTATCTTGATGGCCACACAACTCAGTTTTTCTGCCTCATTCGTGCACAAAACACTCATATCTGAAAACCAATTACTTCATTTGTACTTTGGACAGAGTTTCTCTTTGGACCTACCATGGTTGTGATTTCTCAGTGCCGGCCTTGTGCTTTATTTCTGCTTGATCGATTAAGTTTCCAGCACAACAGAATTTCTTTGTCTTGGGACAGCTGCCACCCATTGTGGCAAGCAAAGGAATCTTGCATGTTTGAATGAGTTGCTAGAATCCAGATAATGTTTGTCGGTTTTTCCAACAGTCTTCGATGGCAAGAATGGTGAATTGCATGAACCATTGGCAGTGTTAGTTTTTCAGTCAGGCAAGAGAGACAGGCATTTTATGATTAGAGATCAGACTTGGAACCTTGAGAGCAAGAGGTAGTAGGTAGTAGCTGAGGGAAAGAGTTGGGAAGAGGAGGCTGCAGTATGCAAGGATCATATTCACCAGGTACCAGTGTTTGCACTAGACAAGTCTCCTTCAGCACTGCTTATCATGGGTTCCTTTCATGGAGGATATGGTAGACCAGGTGATGAGGTTAGAGACACAAAGCAGTCAACTCAGTGAAGACAATGGAAGACTAGCATTTGGTAACAGTGAAATCAGAGGATAGAATTTGTGAAATGGGCAATGGGTATGATTGAAGACATGTTTCGTGGTAGATCTGGGTGCTCAACCTCTGTAAGTATTTCCCAGCATTCCTGTGCACCTGCCAACCTTTTCACTTCCTTCATATACTTGTATAGAGACTGTAAGCATTTACCAACCAGCAGGTCTTCCTCACTTCTTTAAGGGTGTTCCTTTCTCCCACTATGTTTGGCTATTGTATTCCTGAATTGCCCAAACTTGGTGGAATAAACATACAAAGCATTTTTGTCAGCAGTACAGCCTTCAATGTAATCATGACATGTGGGCGATAGCTGAGCAGTGATGCTCTATGCATGTGCAGGGTTGCAGGAGATGAGGCAAGTTGTATTGTCAGCTTGCTGCATGACTTGAACCTTCTTTGTGAAATCAAATGCCCACCTTATGGAGCATTCACTCCTCATACTCTGTTATATGGAGCATCGTCTGTATTCCTACTGGCTTTTTTGTTACTTGTAATTTCATGTCTTCTGACCCATCTAGTGGGGTTTTTCCAGACGAATCGTGTCTCTCGAAGGAATGTGGATCTCAGCATCCTCAGCAAGAAGTAATCTCTAGCTTATTTTGTCCCATGGCTTATTGATCACAGCAATTTGAGACAATAGTCTTTGTGAGTTTCCTTTCATGGCCAATTCTTCTTAGTCCACTGGTGCTCTTTCAATCAAGCTCTGACTTGACAAACAGTTTGGAACCAGGCACAAGTCTTGGTGCATTACAAGTTGTGGACAAAAATCCCACTGAGAACAAAGTTTTTGGAGCAAAATCAATGACTTACCTGGATTTGTGTGTACAATGTGTCTGCAATATAATCCTTATAAAAAGTGATCCAGATTGTAAGCAAGTTTGCTTTCTCATAGGAAATTTCCTAATCACATTGTGAAATGAACTTGGTAGTACAGCCCTCACTGTAATGATGGCTTTTCCTGCAGTTCCAGAATTTCATCATCTTGTGCACTGGCAAACTGTGAAAGGAAATTTCAGATTTGAAACGCACTAAGGAGGTGGTGGCACAATGTCCGAGCAGTTCTTCTGACATTCAGTGTAAGGATACCCTATACTGTTGCCTGAACATTGCACACAAGGTTCACAAGTGGAACTCCTCAAAGGCAGCAGAATGATAAAGATAAGTGGATCCCTGTTTGTGCCTGCTCGTTGTTGCCCACATCAAATTTCCAAAAGCAAGTGTACCAGATGTTAGAAGTGTGACTGTTGTGGCTCTTTCTTTCTTTTTCAGGTATGAATGTGAAGTGCAAATGAGTTGAGGACTCAATTCATGGAACAAAGAAATAGAATTACCTTCCAAAAAGAAGTTTACGAGGTAAATTTAAGACATCCTGATTTTACACAAAACTTTGAGAGATGCATCAGCCAGCTTTCCTCCTCAATGACTGCATCAACATATGGAGATCCTGTTCTGCCTGACATGTCCTGGGACCATCTTTTAACTCAGCAAACACTATTCCTCTTGCAAATCTAAAGGGACTCTTCTCAAGATGTCTGAGAATGCTGAGCAAACTTGCATTAGGTTAGAGGTTAGTTCTAGAACCTTACTAGTAGTTGATTATTTCTTTGTCTCACTGTCATTACCTATTTCTATAAATGAAGGGGCTTACCTGTGGTAGTTATGAGATTAAAGATCCTCATCCAGAGTTTCTGATTGAAACTATCAGTTTCTACAATTAGAGTTTGGTGTGGAAAGGTTTGAAACTGTGTAAGGCTAATTTGGAAGAGTAAGAAATGGCATTTATTCATGGCAAGAGTGTGGAGAACTAGGCTTGAATTTGAAAACACCCAACCCACAATTGAACTTTCCACAGGAAGATTTTCGTAACTATGAGATGTGCAGATGTTTGGACCCGGAATCCCTCACAGGATGGAAGCCTTTTGGGAAGGCTGCATAGATACTGTTCAACAGAAGAAATCTTCAGCACATGTTTCAACTCCCATGATACTCAATACAAAGGTCAGTTCTTCAGTGCAACACTCAAAAGAACATAACTGTACAAAAATCACTTTGAAAATTTCTCAGCTTGATGCAGATGGCTCTCTTCATGTGACTGAAACAATTGCAGTATTTCATGGTCATGGAATGCAAGTGTCTATTACAAACTCCAGACCTACATATATGGCCATGACAACCTGAGTCGCTGTGTCCTTGGTGTCCATCAGCCAGACGTTGTAGAAATTCCAGGCCGACCTGCATGAGAACATGTTCATTAAGAAAAGCATTTTCACTCCTGTAACACAATAGTTTTAATGTACACTATGCTCACTGGAAATAGAGGAACATAACACAGACTCTTTCCAATCGATATGAGTTAGCACTTTTGTTACATACCCACAAGGTGCAATAAGAAAACACATAATAGGGCCTCCAGAGACAGATTTCTGTGACAAAAACATATGCAGATTGAAATAGCAAAAAATGCACTGAGAGTGGCTTACAGGTGGTCATCTTGAGTGTCAAGTTGGAACTTGCCACATCCAAATGTTATAACCTGCTTGTTCTGTTGCAAATGCCTTGTTTTACGTAGAGGACATAGAAGTTTGGTCAGTGGTTTTTGTTATAGGGTGGAAGGTTTCTGAACATCAAAAGTGTAGCTCAAGCTCAGAAGGATTTTAGTCTTTTTTGAGATATTGTTATGGGGAGTCACAGTCCTACTTTGTGTAATGGCTTGTCCAAAGACTCTTAGAGCACTGTAATCATTTCCCCAAAAATCCTTTTGCATGAGTCAGGAAGTGGATTTCCTTTCTTCTTCATTTTTTGTCATCAAGTGGCAAAAATTGACCCCAACAAAACTGTTTGTTGGCAACCGGGAACTGATATCCCTCATGTTAATAACATTCATAAACGTTTTTCTATACACCTCTTGTCTAACTTGATGAAGTATGTGTCGAACAATTTTTTTGATTCTTGACAAAATTGGAAGTTTCAGAAAACTAGCAAATTTTGGCTGAAAAAGTGCATTCAACATTGAAAACACAAGTCCTTCCAAGTATTCTTATGGACAAAACTCTTCACAAAAGAGTGAGAATTTGACACCAAAAGAAAGGAAGAATTCAATGGGTCACAACTTTGTTCTGGATGAAAGGAAAGTTTGTAATGTGTCATGAATTTCCATAGGTGTGCAGTGCAACCATTTATGCTTTTGAGTGTTAACCATATGTTTTCATGTTCTTTGCTACATTGGAGTTTTTTCAGTCCATATAGCAAGGGGCACAAGTTTTTTGGATTGAACCAATTGGCTAGTTTTTAATGGCCTTAGATATGTGTTGTTCTAATTTTCTAGTCCTTAGATTTCACTCCCTTCTTTCCTTTAAAAGTTTGAAAATTGCTGGACTTCTCTATTGGGTTCCAGCAAGTAACATGTTTCATTTGAAGAATATTTAAACTATTTTGTTTCAGTACTTTTTATAACTTAATTTGGCTAAACTGTCTTACGGATGACAGTCATTTCAACTCCATCACAAAAAGGGGAAATATTAAACCCAAGAGAACCCACTTGTTATCCTAACCTTTTCAAGGTCAATTGCTCTTTCCAATGCATACGACCTTAGTATAAACCATGAGGACTCAGGAGGTCTAATACATGGTCTTACATAGTGCACTCCAAATACATGATAAGGAGATGCCACTTTTATTGACTCAACTCCTCCTCTGTTGTTTGCAATAACTTGTGAATTTGTTCCAACGTTTTCTTCAGATTTCATCCGTCTTACCATCTACCATTTGGTGTCTGTGTAGTTTTTTTGTGACGAATTTTTGCAACTTGGCAAAGAAGAAAAGGAGGGCACAAAAGTTACATAGGCTTTTTATTTTTTTTAAAATAGGCCCAAGTGGTCCACATCCTCACGAAAAGAAGTGTGAAAGCACCATATTTAGACAATAGGCTCCAACAAGCACTTAGTTCATAGGGGAAACCTAACTTTTTCTACTTTCCTCTCTTACCTCTTTGCCAAATTTGGCTAAGTCCTCTTGTGGAAGACAGTAAACCCACCCACTTAACAAATTCGAAACGAAAATCCCTGCTTGGTGTCCCTGCCATGGGCTTTTTGTTTTATTGGCAAAACTTTACCATAAAAACGAAATTTAAAATTTTTAAAAAGCTTTAAATGTAATTTTTTTTCCCAGAGTTTCGGTGGCCAGAAGTGATAAAGAATTAGTAAAAAATCACCAGATTTTTACATTTGGTTTCTAGTGAGTAACCAAAAACATAGAAGGATAATTGATAAATTGAGCTCTATATTTTGTTTGTAGTGAGATTTGACTAAATTCTCCTAACAACGATTGCCACTTTTTCTAATGACATAGCAGGTTTGCCCAAAAATAGCTTTTAAAAAACGGAAAAACTTGGAAGAATGTTCTGTGTGTTCTGTCAAGAAAACTAGGGTGAAAGAAAATGCAGTCTTTGAGAATATCTGAAAATATTCAAAAAATGGAATTTTAAAAAATTAATTAATTATTCGTTTTGAGAAGGACAAATTAAAATTTCAGTAACTAGTCATCAGAATTGGTATACCTTACCCTAAGGTCAGTTTCATCATTAAATAATCCTCAAAATAGTGGAATGAAATTTAGTGAAAATATGAAGTTAACATGTTGAAAATCATCATAATTATCAGAGGCTACACTTTGAATGATTTCACCACTCATATCAAAATATTATAGTAGATGATGGAAAATTTTATAATTTCAAATTTTAAAAATGAATTCATTTTTTGAAAAAAAAATTATTCATTTTGTCAATTTGGAAACTCACCTTAGGCTACGATATGGGGGATTTATTTTGGAATCTTTTATATGGTTGTCCATGGACCATTCCAAAGACAATTTTTAAAATAATTATCTCATTTTCAGCCTTAAAGATTTCTTTTTTTTTAAATAACTATTTTAATTTTCTATTAACTTTCTTAATAATTATTTCTCACCTTTTTTTAATAATTACCTCCATTTTATAACTACCTCACTCTTTTTCCATATCCACCAACATAGATATGAAAACAAATTAACGGGATTAGGGTTTCTTTGTCCCCACCAAGAAATGCACAGATTATGGTGGGACAGAGACTGCGTTGGGGTCGACTTCGGATGCTCTTGGAGTGCGAGGAGCGAGAAAGAGAGCGCGAGCAATTGCCAATGTTTTCTGCAAAGCATCAATGCCTTCATCAACAGTACAGCAAGTGCAATTTCCATGTGCAAGTTCCGACTCTTTGCTTCACCACGATAGCAGCAGCAGGAGCTCCAGCTCCCCCCACTACATGGAGACGAGGGAAGTCGATTAGTAGGAGCTTGCTGCTACGCGTCTGCCTGCACCCGCAATTCGACTTCACCCATCGACAACTTTTGCAGTACGTTGCACTTCTTCCCAGAGTTCACGGGATAGAAACAGAGGCGGCACTCAGAGAATACGGCAATCGTAAGCTTCTTTTGTTATTCCTCTCTCTGTGTTAAACCCACTGCCTTCTCGTCACAGTACGTGTGGTTGGTATGTTTGCCGAAAGATGTTGACCTGATAATAGTTGGAAGCAAATCGAAAAATTGGACACCTTCTGTGCAAGACGCAGAACCTCGAGGTGACTTCTTTGTCATCAAACTATATGATTTGACAGGAAGTTTTCCTGCAGTCCCTGTAGGTCAGAGAGAGAAACGGTGGCGGGAGTTCTTTTTGGATCCTTCGCAATGGTGGATCACAGATCAGAGATCAGAGAACATCTATTCTCTCAGAATTCACATGTGTTGTTGATGTCAATCTTGCTACTCTTTCTTGGTTGCTATCATGCCGTGGTCTAAATGTTGGTAGAAGTTTTTCACAGCCTTTGCACTGGTGGGATAGTAGTGGTAGGCTGCAGAAGGTGATGTAATATGCTGATGGTGAAGGTCAGTGCTGCTTTCTATGTTCTTGTGATCACACTTATGCCTGGGATGTGAGAGTGCATGGCTGATCAGCTTGACCTGGATCTTCGTTGCAGACAAATGAAAGGTACCTGGATTTCAAACATAAGAAGACAGGGGAAGCACTCTGGCTTGATGACCAAAAAAACCCACCATGGGTGGCAGCAGAGATGTCTGCGATGGCACCAGGCATCATGCAATTGCACCCTTTTGCATGGACTCAGAAGCTTACAAAATATGTGAAGGATGGGCAACTTGAGAAGGCAATGCAGCTTTTTCCAACAAATGCAACTAGAAGGAATGTCTCCTGAAAAATTCACTTTTGTTCAGGCAATCAAGGCATGTGCTGGTTTAAGAGCACTTGAAGATGGCAGACTTGTTCATCGACAGCTTGTTCAGAGTGGTTGTGAGTCTGACGTCTTTGTGGGGAATAGCTTGGTTGACATGTATGCACAATGTGGGAACATTGAGGAGGCTTGGAGAGTGTTCAACAAGATGCCATCTTGAGATGTTGTCACTTGGAATCCCATGATATTGGGACATGTGAAATGCAGAAAAGGGCAGAAGGCACTGGAACTATTTCGACAAATGCAACAGGAAGGTGTGCAGCCAAACTCTGTCACATTTGTGGGGGTGCTGAAAGCACATGCCAGCATGATTGCGCTTGAAGAGGGCAGGCTTGTTCATCACCAGATCATCCAAAGTGGTTTGGAGTCAGATGTGTTTGTGGGCAATAGCTTGCTTGACATGCATGCAAAATGTGGCAGCCTTGAGGATGGAGAGTGTTCAACAAGACGTGATCTCAAGATGTGGTCACTTGGAGCACCATGATATTGGGACATGTGAAATGCGGGCAAGGGCAGAAGGCACTGGAACTATTTCACCAAATGCAACAGGAAGGTGTGCAGCCAGACTCTGTCACATTTGTGGGGGTGCTGAATGCATGTGCCAGCATAATTGTGCTTGAAGAGGGCAGGTGTGTTCATCACCAGATCATTCAAAGTGGTTTGGAGTCAGATGTGTTTGTGGGCAATAACTTGCTTGACATTAATGCAAAATGTGGGAGTAATGAGGATGCTTGGAAAGTGTTCCACAAGATGCCATCTTGAAATGTGGTCACTTGGACTGCCATGATATTAGGACATGTGAAATGTGGGCAAGGGCAGAAGGCACTGGAACTATTTCAACAAATGCAACAGGAAGGTGTGCAGCCAAACTGTGTCACTTTTGTGGCTGTGCTGAATGCATGTGCCAGTGTGATTGCGCTTGAAGAGGGCAGGTGTGTTCATCACCAGATCATTCAAAGTGGTTTGGAGTCAGATGTTTTTGTGGACAATAGCTTGCTTGACATGTATGCAAAATGTGGGAGTATTGAGGATGCTTGGAAAGTGTTCCACAAGATGCCATCTCGAGATGTGGTCACTTGGAATGCCATACTTGGAGGTTGTGCAATGAATGGACATGGTGTAGAAGCTATGAAACATTTTGAACAGATGTGTAAAGAAGACATATAGCCAGATGATATCACTTTTGTTTGTCTTCTGTCAGCTTGTAGCCTTGCAGGTCTGGTGGATGAAGGCATGCGCTTGTATGCTTCAATGATAAGTGACTATGTGATTCCTGCAAAATTGGAACATTACAACTGCATGGTTGACCTTCTTGGTCATGCTGGCCATCTACAGGAGGCACAGAATATGGTGATGGGAATGTCTTGTAAACCAGATGTTGCTACATGGAGGGCCTTGCTCAGCACTTGCAGAATCCATGGTAATGTGGAGATGGCAGAACGTGTTGTGAAACAAATTATTGAATTGGGGCCTGAAAATGCTGCTGTTTATGTACTGCTGTCAAACATATACACTGCTGCTGGCAACAGGCATCTCTGTGAGGATGTTGAACAGCAGAGAAAGGAAAAAGGTGTGAAGAAACAGCCCAGTTGCACATGGATTGAAGTGAATAGTGAGGTCCATAGGTTTGTAGTAGATGATCAAGACCACCCTCAGATAATTGAAATTCATGCAGAACTGCTGAGATTGTCAGGGCTGATGCATGATGCAGGTTACATGCCTTGTACAGAATTTGTTCTGGATGATGTGGAAGAAGAAGAAAAGGTATTTTCTTTGTGTCACCATTGTGAGAAGCTGGCTCTTGCATTAGGGCTCATCAACACACCTCCTGGTACTCCTCTTTGAATAAGAAAAAACCTGTGGATTTGCAAAGATTGCCACATGTCCACAAAGTTCATTTCAAAGATAGTTGGGAGAGCCATCATGGTGAGGGATGCCAATCGCTTCCATCACTTTGAAGATGGTGTTTGTCCTTGCATGGACTATTGGTGATGCCAGTCTGGCTTCTCAATTACTAAATCAGGTTCATTTTGTTTACAGTAGCATGTCTAGTGGTGTTTCAACGCGATCAAAGTTCAACACTGTTATCAAATGTGGTACCACTGAAAGGTTGGCCATGGAGCAGGCTCCCAGGATTTTTGGTTTCATGCCTCTACTATCTGTAGCACTTCGGTGTGATGCCTCTTTCTTCTTTTGTACATACTGAGTTATTTTGGAAACCAAGTGAATGTTGAGACTATTCAAATCAATGATCAGTTTTAATTGTGAACCCCAAACATGCTCATAAGTATTCCATAGGATTAAAACAATATTTGTACAAGATGCATATACAACATACAAGTAGAAAGAAAAACCTACTTGAAGCCCTTGCCAATGTTCAAAAAGTTCTAACAGGAATTCATCTTCTATAGTCCATGCAGTTTCATACTCCTCCAGCAGTTTGACAACATTACAACAGGGCACAACATTTCAGAACAACAATGTTCAGAACAGTGTTCATTGTTCTTATGAAATGTTGTGCACTGAAGTGGATCTTAGCTACAGCACATGAACTCAGAAAACAATAACAGAAGAGTCTACCATATGTTCTTGCAGAAAGATAAGAGCAAGCTCACATACTTCTTCTATCTCCTGTAAAGGTCAACCAGCTAGTTGAAATCTAGATTTCTCTCCTTCCATCTATAACTTTGCATTAATAATGCTACCACCTTTCAAATAATGCATCTTGAAGACACCTTTTAGGATTTGGCATTTTTTCTATAAGAAGGTCCCCTCTTTGTTTTGACTAGTTAAGACCTTGACTTGATTTCATATGAACTGCAATCCCAAAGTTGAGGGCATTTCTTATGCTGGCCTAAGAGTAGCTGCAGACACACCAGCAGCATGTCTGAGAATGTTACAGTTTTGAGGGATGAGGGCATGAGGGAACTTTGGAACCAACACCAGGAGTGTATTTTTTGTTGTCAAAACTTGTGCACAGAAACTGAGCAGGAAGCTGGGGTGCGCATTTCTTCTTGCTTTTCTGGCCACTCTTCACATGAGTTTTCCTTCATCAGCTATTTTCATTCAGTTACATGCACATGAGACAACCTTCTTAAGCTCACTGTCAACAATCTCTTGTAATTACCATGGCCTCAGCTCAAGTAGGAGCTCTACCTACTTTCCAAAATCTTACTCTGTTTGTAGCGATTGAAAACCTGATTCCTATCTTGATAGAGAATTTGGGCATCATCAGCAATGGGGTCCTCACCACGATATATGGAAATTGGTGAAGTCTCTTGAATCCATGATGTGTTCATGTAGAGCTCTCCAGCTGGTAGTTTCAGATTGAAGCCTGCCCCTTTCTTGAAGAATCTTGGTTATTGGAGGCATGATCATCTTATGCATATCTGTAAATCACTTGAGTTCCAAGTGAGATACAGTAGCCTGAGGAGAGGAGCATCTTTGACATGAATCATGCAAGCAATAGAAGCAAGCAAATTGACATTGGGTTTCTCTAAGATTGTCACATTATTCTTGCTCACATTATATCATTGTTAGAGTATCACTGATGCATCCCAAGAGCAGCTCTTGCCTTCTTTGTATTTGCCTCACTTGCATCCACTGGGTAAGTCACACAACACAATGACCAACTTCTCAATTGTGATCACTTCAACATTTTATTTGAGAAAATGGCTTACAAGAATTCTCACTCTGACTCAGGCCACCCATCAAAACACACTTTTGTAAATAGAACATTGCATAACATAAGTACACTGAACTCAATCACATGACTTCTTTGCTACAAAGCAGGCTTCAAAAGGTGTGAGAAACCTGACATGTATGTTTGTACAGATATACGGCATACTTCGCTGCATTTGGTTATTTTGAAGCAACTTGGAGATCATATCTTACAACTGTGGCAGTGTCACTGTCTGCTACAACTGTTGAGTCTTTATGACAATTTCACAGTATCTTTCACTGCAATCACAGCGGGCATGCTTCCTTATTGAATAAAGCAAAGGAGCACTTGAGCTTCTGTTAGTCATTCTTGAATTCAAAGTTCCAACATACTTGCATAGTTGAATGGCACTTCAACAAAGCCCAATTGCAGGTGGATACCTTCAATGTGCCTGAAACTTCTCCCTGTGACAATGGTCATGACCAGTCATAAGAAGATCCACTAGGTCACCATTCTCTGCAGCCAGCAGGAAATTGAGAAAGTCATGTAGGTAGCTCACCTCTCGTTCCTATCCCTTGGATCATGCTCTGGAAACCTATGCCAGAATGCTTGCCCCTTCCCACACAGACTCCCTCATTCTGTTCCCTACAGCTTCTTAGTGTTGCCTTGCCTTTCCTCACCAATTCCAAACCAGCAACTCTCCACTCTCTCCTTATGTGTCCACTGCCATTGCACACCTTTGCTTGCACTGCACCACATTGTGGGCAGAGACAATCCCAATTGTTTGTATTGCACCCACCCAATGCAGCCGATCCCAGCATCCCTGATGCTGATTCCCATGGGAGTGCGGGCCCATGCCCATGGTCAGGCAAATGCAAATTCTAAGGCATAAGGTGAAGCTCCTACCCAGGAATATACATTGATGCCAATCATGTGCATGGTTATCACATTAGCACAGCAAGCCTATCCAGCACAATGAGGAAACCAGGGCAAGATTCGAGGGGCAGGAGGATGACCCTGATGAAGAAGGTTTATATGAGCCCAACATGCAGTCTGATGGTGATCATCAAGATGTGGTCCCGACAGCTCTTGCCATGCACGTTCAAGAATCTACACACCTCACACTTTTTTATAAAGGTCAAGTCTAGGTTTTGGGCACTGTACCACCTGAAAAGGTTGGTCAATTTTTTACTCTTGCCTTTGTTGTGTGTATATATGAGTGGTGGATAAATTCAGTTCACAGCAACAAATTGTATGCAGCAATGTAGAAGTATATTTTATGTGTGCTGTCATGATCTATGAAACTGGAAGGTTTCTGGCTTGGTTTTTGCTTGTTATATGATGTTTGCAGGTCCAAGCTGTGCTACTTTTACTTGGAGGTTATCCAACCCTGCCCAGCTTGTCAGTTGGAAATCTGTCCAGCCATCTTAGTAGTATATCTCACTACTGTTTTTTCCTTTGTTTTGCTACTTGGACAGGGTGTGCTAACTTTATGCATTAGAAGGGGATCAGGCAGGCTGTGAATCCACTTTAAGTCTTGTGGACCACAAGCATGTGAGCCACTGATAGGGAAAGAATCACAGGAGTTGATGGAACTTCTAGCATGCATGAACATGCCACAATGGCTTGCACTCTGACAAGGAAAAAAGTATAAGGGAGCACAGTTATGACAAAAAATTCACCACAGTTCACAAAGAGGTTGCCAAAAGGTGTTGCCTCTTCCTTCTCCATGTTGTAAATTCACAAATCATGGTGTTGTTATTCTTTAATGCATTATGTGTTGTTTGCCTGGCTACATCTCACATGTGGTAAGGTGGTATGCCTATTGATCTATCTAAATTGTTCACAAGCTTTCTTTAAGTATTCGGGAGACACCTTCAGCTTTAATGCAGATATTCACTGCAACTCTGTTTTACACAACCCCCCCCCCACCCCTCTTCCAAGGAAACACTAAAATAGATAGATTCTAGTGGAAGTGAGCCAGTGGTTTATTTTGCACAAGATGCATCAGAAAAAGGGTCAGTCAGTTTGCATCATGAAAATTCACTGGTGAGGAGCCTGCCTCTGTTGCCAATTGAGATTGCTCTGCTGCTCAAGTGGCTAGTCCTGTAGGTAGCTGTTTGCCAGAAGAAGTAATGTATGTCTTCATTCTCTTTCTCTTCACCTCTTTGAATCCTTTAACTGTTCTGTTGGCTTTGGAGTATTTGAAATTATCAGGCAGTGGCTAGAGAAAAGAAAATTGCAAGTGATGATGATATGTCCATAACCCATGACAGTTACTACCAATCTCTCCAAAATACTGTCAAAGATTGCTACCAAAAACCCCAGGAATTCACCACAATAGGAGCATATTCCCTGTTAAGGGACTCCTTGAGAGTTTTCAGATTGTATCATGCCAATGAAACTGCTACTTGACTCTAAACAGTAGTTGATGGGGTGATGTAGAAGTTGTACTCCTAACCTTACATACCAACTCACCTGTAATTGGTTACAAGAGATGAAGGGACACACGTTGTCTTAGGTATCAGGTAGATTTTCTGTTTACATATCCATTTCCTGACCCCAGCCCCAGCAATGTCCTTTGTGCGAACTTGAACATCAACTGATCTATATCTCTGTTGCTGTACAAGAGAAGGCTTTGTACCTGGTCTTTTGTGATGACAGTTCCTTTGCATGTAGGGAGGTCCTGATTGACTTCCTGTAGTTGAACAGAAGGATTGAGTTTCTTTCCCCAGTGGTCAGCTCATCAGTAAATGAGCTGTGTAGATATGATGGTGGAAAAAACATGCTTCTACCCTCTCAACAATGCTTACCTTCAATCTAGACATGAAATCTGAGGCATAAATTTCTCCATCATCTGGTTTTCGACCTTCTTCTACTCTTACCTGCTCATGGCTGATGACTGTCTTTGGTGGTTGGCTGGCAGCATAAGTTGGACACCCGAATTTTGTATTGAAGTGCTATATTTTGTCAGGGATTCAAGATGGACCACAGGAACCTTTAATTGCTGATTCTATTGAGTATGTTGTGAATCAGGTACCTGTCTCCAAGCTGTACTCACTTCTGTCCAGTGACCAACCTACTGTTTGCATCTTTGCTTTTTCTCCCTCCACATGTTGGGTGTGATGCTTGAGGCAAGTCCAGTTCTGAGGCTTTAGAAGGTTTCCAGGCTTAGGACCTGTTGTGTCAGTGATCCCTTTGGAAAAGAGTCGACCAGGAACAGAAGATACTAGTGCTTTATACTGAAGGTTGCCATCTGCACAGTTGGGGTCTTTGTTGGCTTTGCCTACCAAGGCAAGGATATTGTGTTTAGATTCATTATAGAGTATAGTAGCTTAATGGATTTTGGCCCCCAGGTAATAGGTCTATTTTTATACGATGATTTTTGAAAGATGATATGTTGGCTTGTGTTGAAACTTGAGATTAGTTATAGAGTTATGATATCTTGAAGGATTTTAGTTTCTTTTAGAGGATTTTTTTGAAGATTATATTTTTGCATTTGAATTTCCATAATTCTTATTTTGCCTTAAGATACTTTTTAATGTAAATGGCAAGGCTACAGTGTGACACACCCCTTGTTAAGAGAATATTAGGTGGAGGATAGTGTGTAATTTGGTGACAAGTTTGGTGTTTGTGGTGTGATGTTTTGGTGAAGTGGGGTGATCTTTTATGATATTTTTGGTGGTATTTGGTTCTTGATGACAAACTTGAAAATGTTCTTTCAGGGGCATAAGAGACCAACTTTGCTCATTGAGAAGGCCCTATCTCATTTCCTTCACACAAATGCAATGTTTCCATTGTGATATACTTTTCACTTGTAATAGAAATATTTGCATGCATTCCAGGTATCATGGCATGGCCTCATGTACTCTACACTTCATTTTTCTTTCCTAGAGTTACAAAAATTGTTACAAATATGTTTTAATTTGTAATATTTGATCAATAACATGAAGCAGTTTGCTTCTAATCAAGGATATTTATGTTTTAATCACCAATTCAAGTTGTTTGTATTGATATGTTCAGTTATTTCAAATTTTTGAATTCAAACTTTCACTATTGGAATTTATGACTGGCTTATTGGAATGTGAAGGGTGGAGTGTATAATGCATTCATCAATGTTAAATGCATTTTTTTCCAATTGAAATTGTATGTAATGTTTTTGTTTCTAATGGATTTGATGTCAAACATTTTGTATATGATTGTGATAATTGTTAAATTAATAGTTCAAAAGTGTAAGTTTTTCATTTATGTGTCTCCAGATAAAAACATATGAAAATGTTCATTTGACCCTTTTTTTTTACACATGATGTTATCAAATGTTATTTGTTGTTCTTTGTTCAATATGCATTGAATATTTTTGTGCAATTAATATGCACTTCAATACATTAATTTTTTTGAAGTAAATGTTAATTGCACCAAAATATTTTGTGATTTAACTACAACTACTTTCTATGTATAAGGATTTTTTTTATAAATTTGAATTAACATAATTGATGATAGAAAGGTGAAAATTAATTATTTTGACATTGATTCAACATTTCAGAAAATTTAAAATAAATTTTCACGTTATTATTTAAAGATGCAATTGTCAATGGTATATTTTAATTGTGTACAATGTGCAATATGTAAAAATTACATGATGCTTACATACGAATTTTTTGGTCATCAATATCTATTTATTTTAGATGTATGAAATTATTTTGTTGAAAAAACATTTATCTCAATGTTGTTAGATGATCATTCCAAGAAAAATTAAAAGTTTTTGAAATTGATTATTGATGAATAACTTGTATGTTTCATTAATTCACATTAAGAATCTTGGGAAAATATTTTTATTTAGTTAAATTAGTTCATTTATTTAATTAAATATTTTAAGAGAATCCTTATTGGCATATTAATAAAATTAATTAATTTTCTATTATTTTATTTTATTTTCTAGATTTCCTATGATCATGACATCATCTTTTTCTATTTTCTTTAAATTCAACTTGGCCTTCCAATTATGAATGTGCACGTATGTAACGTCAAATTCATTATTTTTTTCCCCTTAATGTCCCAAATGCCATCTTTTCATTTTTCCTTTGATTTGATCCATAAATAACACCCCAACCAATTGATCATGCAAGATTGTTTTTGCTTAGTTTTTCATAACTATCCCTTCACATTTGACTTTTT
>Ga0116231_10003897_pt1 | contig 30572 bp, 23 predicted proteins | sample S1TSphgellanicum_2_FD_89695 | JGI IMG/M metagenome (GOLD analysis project Ga0116231, IMG submission 89695) | Host-associated microbial communities from peat moss isolated from Minnesota, USA - S1T2_Fd - Sphagnum magellanicum MG | ecosystem: Host-associated > Plants > Peat moss > Unclassified... | reverse complement strand
GCGAATGTTATGGTATCGCAAAAGCTTAAGAGTTTGCGAGGAATTATAGTTCGCAACAGCGGGATTTCGGAAACATCTTTCTTTGTTGTTTACGATGATATTTGGATCGCAAAATAGCCCCTTCTTGTTGTAGTGATTTTGTGTCTAGAAGATTATGAACTGCCATCCAAGTGACATGGTAATTCGAAGAACACCAACCTTACCCAACCTACTATGATTCTTTATGTTAACATAAAAATGGCATAATCATGAAAGGGTCTAGTAATGGTTCTAAAACCTTCCTATTCTTCAAGATTTAGGCAATTTTGGTGGGTGGGCACCTTTAGAAAAATCATGACAGGAAAACCAGGAATTTCTAGATGATGAAATGATTAAAAACAAGTTATATAGATTGGGAACTCAAGGCTATGATATTTCTAGACATAGAAAGTGCATGTATGCGATTTACACCTTATGTACATCTATCTATGAAGGTCAATATAGTTTGTTTTGTTTGTCAAGTTGAGATGTCTCAAACCATGGCATGGCATCTCTGCCATGCTCTTGGTGGAGTTGGAAAGCCCGCAATGAGTAAGGGTGCATCAAGTTGGTTTCATAATGTTTCAAATTACAATGAAGAAGTTATTGAATGTTGAACAATTTTTTCATTAAAAAATCATTTAAATTAAAACTAAAGATTATTGAAAAGAATTGGGTGTGCTTTTGGTATTGTTGGAAAGCCCTTAGTGAGCACAATATTTTTTAATGATAAACAATAAATTTGAACTAGATTTCATTTAATGCCACCTTAATTTAAGTAAGGGCAATTGAAAGAAATTCCCTTTGGTATTTGAAAGGCACCTTATATTTGTGAATATTGCTCACAATAAGGAGGATGGATTTTAGGTGTACTCCTTGACACTGGAGGAATCTTCCACCTATAAAATAATAAGTATAAGATTCTTCCAATTCTCAATGATTAGACCAAACAACTTTTTTGTCACACCTCCTGATCTAAATATGTTTAGTATAGGTGGAAGCATCGATCTTATGCCTTTTGCCTTGTGAAGTGAGGACAAAGCTTGAGGTCCAAGGCAGAAAACACTTACAGCAGTGCTTCCCCTTCATAACAACCAAGGGTACAAACATCTAATGCTGCCTTACATAAATCTACATGTGAGCTCTAGGGGTCTTACAAACCTACTCCAAGGATCTTATGCAAAATCTCCCACTCCATGTTGGAACAAGAAGCTCCACCTGGTAAGGCACCTTCCATGATAATCTCCATGATAGGAATAATAGCTTTTTTTGGTTGGTGGCTTCATATGCTAATAAGTCCTATGTTCATTGTCATGGAATTTTGTCAAATGAGGGGTTACACTATTGTAAACAAATGATTTCAAAGGATGTGACAATATATAATATTGAAATTTCCCAAAGTTTTATGGCCCCTAATAGTTGTCATGGAATTGATTTACACATTTGTGAATGATTCTTCAATTTTGAACCTCTTTTCACATTTTCATGTTCAAAAATTGAAGAATACTTCAAATTGAGAAACGAAGAAAAATAAGAACTTGTCTCATGTATTATGAAACTTGGAAAATAGTTTGAAACAAGAAAATTTGCAATGTATTTGTTACCATGATATGTACTATATAGGCTTAGAGGTTTTTTAAAAGCTTCAAAAGATTCATGGGCAACATAGTGGCTAGTCATTCATTCATGAAGAGACCACATTTGATCATCTAGAGCCAAAATTGGAGCTAAATTTTTAGACGCTCATTTAATTTTCAAGTGCAGCCAGAAAAAACCCAATTAGATGATGAGGATGATAATGATGATATGATCAAAAGTGCAATTGCTACCACTTCAAAACATGTAAAATAAGTAGTAGTAATTACTTGTTACGGGTCAATATATAATGATTGCGTATAATGTGCTATATTTGTGCTAGGCTATGCGTCTACATATTTACCAAACTTCATTTCATTTGAAGTAGTAGTTTCTTTTGAGGGATGAGTATAAGGATTTGTTATAACATGTTGATAATGATTAAGCAAGTACACCCCCCGCCCCCCCTGCCCCGACAATTTCTATTCTATTCTCACATACATAATCATGCATGATGTAATCTCCATGTAATTATTCATCATTTACTGAGTTGCATGTTCTACATGATATGCGGTTTGAAGAAAATTTCCACTCCACCTGCACAACATGGATTTAGTAGTACACAATTTAGTAGTACACAACAATGGTGAGAAACAGTATAACATAATAGTTCATAATCGGCCCAAATCTGCTCAACTATAGAAATCTTTTCAATTGTTGTGACACAAAAAGCTCTAAAAGATGAACTAATATAATCCATGTGATCTGAAATTTGACCTGCTTTGTACAAACCTGGGATCCTGTAGCTGCAGTTCAAGGTTTTCTTTGAAAGGCTGGAATACCAATTTCAGATCTTCAGGTGTCACCTCTTGGAGGGAAGTAGGATTCCACTGCTCACAAATTTCCCACAGACCACCAAAGCAAGATCTCTTAAGTTGTGCATGTACACTACAAGTTTTTTAATTTTATGTAGAGCCTATGGTGCATTCAAAGCCAAAATTAAATTTGAAAAATGATTGTCATCGTGGAATGAACCTTTGGCTTGTTGTCTTTATCCACTACAATTGCTCGAATCCCCTGTAATTAGAAAAACAACATGAATGAGAAGGAGACGTGATTTCATAATGCAAATGGGCATTTCATTTGTTTCCCAAAGACAAACTTTTTTTTTGATGTTAAAATAAATTGTACCTCATAGAAGTCATTTGAAATTGTGCCTTTTATGGCATTGATTGTCAAATGATATTCAGTGCGCAAGCACTCTGCCCATGTCTTTTTGCGAGCTTCACGGATCTGCAAACCTTACACAACAATAGTCACTCTTCATTGCATGTGTTTCGGCCATTGCAAAAGAATGGGCACCAAAATAAAATTCATTTGCATGTTATATGTTTTGTAACTATCACCAGACTGAAGATGTCTGCCAAGGAATGAATGCACAAAGTCTCTGGGTCTTTTCTTTATAAGAATTAAGATTACAATTTATGTAATAAGTAAGTCATGAATCTCAAGCTTTGATTTATAAGAGAGACTTGTGGGAGTTTGCATTTTATATGTGGATGTTTTGTCATACCGAGTTGAATGTCACTTTAAGACCTGTTGGGGATGACCTTTTGATGATCTTGATCACCTCTTTCACCCAGTCTTCAGCCAATTCATTGAATTGCGCCTCCTGTAAGAATCAATGCCATCAACATTCTTTAGAAAAAACACTAAGATCCGTATTTTTTTGGGGTGTATTCTTGTTGTTTATGAGAAGTTCCAGAAATGACAATTACAAGTGACCACTAATTGAAAATTTCCTAGTTCTCATGAGCTTCAAAATTGGAAATTACTATTATTCAATGAAAACATTGGCTTTGCCTCCTTAGAACCCAAGTGAAATTATTCACTAACAGCAGGGAATCATAAAGATTTTGCACTATATTGAATTTCTGTGGATTGCAGAGATCGCAAACATTGCAAATAAAATGACAAAAACCCACAAAAGATGGCAGATTCCCTAAAGCCTGAGTGCAGAAGGAAATAATAATGTGGGTATCAGTAAATAAATTAGAGTGTACATACAAGAGCTGCCAGTATGTCTTCCACACTGTCTTTGCAAAAGAGATTGTCAATAGCACCGGTTCTGCTTCCATAAACAAAGGAAACAAACCATAAATCATTAATGTGCTCATACATTTCTCCAAACAGCACAACCTTTCGTATCATGACAAGTCTTCCAACATTTGCATATCAAGCCACCAACAAAACAATAATAACCTCAAAGATGATTGTCTTTTCTTGTTTCACATGAATATATTTCAAGCATTCTGCACTGTGTTTTCATCTACTTGGGGAAAACTTAACACCTGTGGAGAATGCTCCTTTCCCCAGGAGTGGTTGGGATGCTGAATTCATCAAGTGTTTTTTGAAGAGTATCCAAATCTCCTGATGTCAATTCATATAACTGCTTCTCCAGCTCTGGTAACCTCTGTGTCATTGTCCCCATTTCATATCAGCAAGCACTCAATTTTTCACAAATTGGTACATGTAATATTTTAGATAATTTGCATCTTCTTATTTATATTTCTTTTTGAACCCAAGCACAGATGACAAAGCTAAAAGATTCAAACTCCTCTCAGTAACATCATATTTGATACCTTCTAGCTAAACATTTGACAGTTGATTTTAGCATCAAACATTTGCATGACCTGAAGAGGAACAAAATGTGTCGCAAGTCCACAAGTGAGCATTTCTGCTCCATCTAGACGGTGCCCAGTCAATGCAAGATACTCCCCTGAAGATTTTCAAATACCAACAACCCACTTGAAATGTATGTATGAGAAACCTTAGCCATGATTGCAATCAAGCAAGCAACTTAATTTGGGATTTGTAAGAAAAATATGATGAACAAGAATTGCTTATGACGAAAAAAAAGGAGTGGACAAGGATAATTCCCATGGAGAGAAAGACTTGCATTTCTATTGTTGCGTTTTGATGTAAGGAGGGGAAACCCTACCAAGATGGCCAGGAAGCCGTGACAACCAAAAAGAGGAACCACAATCAGTGTGAAGACCTAATGCTGCTTCTGGCATGGAAAACATCTGTTTTGCAATCAAGAAACCAACCACAATCTCATCATCTTCATCATTGTTGCCTTGGGGCAATTTTCAACTTTAATATCACACCAAAAAATTTGTGATTTTGAGAAAATTGAGCTCAAAGAGCAAGAAAAATGCAATCTATTGAACCTAAAAATTAACATCAACTATTTATGATGATGAGAGCTTCTTCTTCTTCATCCACTCACAGCCTTCTCAGTTGCTACTCGAAATCGACCAGGAACAGTCAGCCCAGCTCCACCTCCCATGACAAGTCCAGTCCATAGTGCGATCTACAACCAACAACAACAAAAACATCAACAATTATAAATTTCAACCCATCTTTTACATTTTGACCATGTGATTGAAAAATCTTTTAGGACATTTAGCTTGCAATTGAATCTCCAAAATTTTCACAACCAAGTTCACATAAATTTTGCTTTAAGAGACTACCTAGATCAACAACTAGTTGAGTATTAATAAATGGCATGAGAAAAAGAGAACTTACAAGAGGCTTCTTATATGTTCCCACATGATAATCAAGCCAATACTTGCAATATATGACCTCTGTGGTTGATAGAGGATCATCTACAACAAGGAAGAAAATCATGTTCTTGTGATGTCAAGAAGGTGAAAAAGAAGAAATGGCTATGAAAGAATAGTAAAATATCAACAACAGCAATAGTTTCAATATTTAGAAAGCATACTGATATGTGTTATGAATAACATTGTACCTCCCTTCTTTGCATTGAAAAACATGCGGAGATCACCACCAGCGCAAAACACTCGTCCATTCCCCTACAAAAAGGCATGGAAGATGTCATGTATGTACAAGTTGTTGATGTCCATTATGTGATTACTTCAAATCAATGCAATGGTGAATTTCCTTATTATCCATAAGTTTTTTGTAAGAACAAAACATGTACATTAGTGACTAGCATGAGCAACAACATGTTTGTTTGTCTACAACTAGCAACAGTTCAAAATTTGTGTGCAAATTTAGCAAAAAGGAGAAATAGCACAAACCTTCACAACAACAAAGTGCACATTCTCATCTGTCTCCCACTCCTCATAATGTTTAATGATGGTTAAAACCTATGACCACCACCACCACAATCCTTGTTGTCATCGTCATCTACAACAAGGCTTATTGAAAACTATGTTGGTGATCGTCATTGTAAATCTAGAATATTTGTGGACAATTAGTAGTCGTCTATCTATTTATCTTCATCAAGGAGGGAGGGAGAGAAAAAGGACCACATCAAGAAGCAAAACAAGGGGAAAAAAACACAAAAACAAAAACAAAAGTTTCTTGACATTTGTGTAATAATGTACAACTCCAACTTCCAAGTTGTGTGTGCATTAGATCATGCAAATGATGATGTCTTTACCATTTCATGGTTCAAACAATTGAGCACCCGTGGTCGATTCAAGGTCACAACTCTTGCAATGCCTTTGTCCTCCACAACAACATTCTATTGTTCAATTCACCACCCACTCCACCCATGTGTAATTAGTACACAAGTCAGTTTAATGTAACTCTCACCACCAACAACAAATGTGCACCCACCAATTTTGTTTCTCTTGTTTTTCATTGAATGGAGAATGAAAGGAAATCTAAAAGACAACATTGGGGAAGGATTGATTGATTGATTACCTTTGCATCATCTTGAGCTGGAAGTTGAGGGAGATTAATTGAATTCGCATTCACCATTGTTGTTGCTTGAGCTCTTGATTTGATGAATGTTTTTCTACAACAAAAGATTGAGAAGTTTTTTCTACCAAAGAAAACACAATTTTTGTGGATGGTGAGTAAAGAATGTGTGTGTCTTTGATGGAGTAATGTTGTTGCAATTTTAACTATAAAAGGAATGGCTCTCAAATCCCTCTCTTATAGCTTGCGATGAAAATAACAAGTACAACAAAATGTTTTTTTTGCAAAGCAAGTTACAACCAAAAGAAAAAGCTACAAAAGAACACACACACAAAAGACTGCACCTTGGCTTGCTTACTACAATCACAAAACACCACACAAAAATTCCACACTCAAAAACATAAATAAAAACACACATACAAAAACCACATGGTACACAAACAATTACTTATGTAGTCAAAACCAAAAAAATTAATTACATAATTAATTACCTACACATGCAAAAACACATACGAAGAATTCAAACAAATCACCTTCAAATATATAAAAACAAAACACATATTCCTTTTCCTTCAATTGAGATTAAGCATTTTGAATTGAAATGAAAAAAAAAGTTGATCACTAGGGTGGGTGACCAACTTGTAAATCACAATTGCATCAAAAATTTAAGAACAAATTATTTTGTCATAATAATCACCTTTGTTGGAATTCACTTTTCTTCTCTCCTTTTCCAGTTCAAAAGTATACATACTTTTTTGACTTGGAAGAAGAAAGTTGGAGTGTGATGACCAATTGAAGCTTTTTGTATGGAACTTGAAAAAAAAAAAATCTTCCAAAAGCTTTCTTTAGAAATGGAGATTTCAAAACCCAAAAGTTTTTGTTGAAATGGAACAACATAAATTCCCTATTCGTCATCCATTGTTATATTGCGCATTGGAGTATACTCATTCACTCAATGGAAAGGCTTGGGTGTGGTGAAATATGAGGCACCCAAATATTGTTGTAACCATTAAAGCAAATCTCATCCATGGTAGTCCCAAATAAAATTATCACATCTCCCATTACCTAAGTTACATAAAGAACCATTTCTTTGGTTTTCCAATTCCATCCTTACTAATCAAATGAACATAACAAAAGCTTGTACCCTGATTTCCAAAAGAAAACTTGAGGATTTTCAATACATTTTTCCTTTTAATCATCAAAACAATAGACAATTTATGTGTGTGTGCATGTGCATTAATGTGTAGTTGTATTGTGTGTTTAAGAATGGTTTTCTGTGATTTTTATGTGTAGTAAATTCTTTATATAACTTAGGTAATGCAAGAATTGGTAATTTTATGTGGGACTTCCATTGGATGAGATTTGCTTTAATGGTTTCAACAATTTTTGGGTGCCTCATCTTTCACACACCCAAACCTTTGCATGGAGTGAGTGAGTATCTTGAATGCATAATATAACAATGGATGACAAGTAGGGAATTTATGTTTGTTCCGTTTCAACCAAAACTTTTGGGTTTTGAAATCTCCATTTCTAAAGAAAGCTTTTCCAAAGAGTTTTTTCTTTTTCCAAGTTCCACACAAAAAGCTCCAAAGTAAATTGGTCATCATACTCCAACTTTCTTCTTCCAAGTCAAAAAGTATCTATGGTTTTCATCCAGAAAAGGAGAGAAGAAAAGTGACTTCCAGCAAAGGTGATTATTATTGAGAAAATAACTTGTTTGTATGCTTTTGATGCAATTGTGGTTTACAAGTTGGTCACCCACCCAAGTGACCCACTTCTTTTTTCAGCTTGTTTCAACTCAAAGTGCTTAACTTCAACTGAAAGAAAGGAACTGTTGCCACTACACCACATCCTATTACTTAACAAATTCTGTGAAATTGGAATCTTGGAATTGCTTTTTTTTTTATCTTCTTGCTTAACAGATCCAAGGAATTTGTCGTCAAATCTTGGCATTGCATAATCTTTAGGTAAAATATGACCCAAGTTGATAATCAATGAGAACAATATCTTGCACTTCCTCACCTATTTCTGAACAAAGCTGGTTCTTCACAATTCAAGTTCAGAACACTTTTTTTCTTGCCTTTGCTAAGAACACACCAGCATCAGACACAGTTTTGGTCAATCTTCCTTTCCAACCTCAAAAAAGAATAAGAGAAAAGCAGTCAATAGTTTGCCCACAACCACATCTTTTTCTCTGTAAAATTGAACTTTAATAGCTGTTAGGTGTATTTCTCCCTTCTAATTGACAAGTTTGTATGCTGAATTGGCTGTTCAGCACAGGTGCTGAATCTGTAGACCTAATCAGCAGGCCTTGCTGATTCTGTAATAGCTGTTAGCACCACATAGCGGACAGGGTTTGGCCAATTCCAGCTCTCAGGTCACCCATGGCCTCACCCTGCCAGGGTTTGGCTGATTCCAGCTCCCAGCTCACCCATGGCCTTGCCACAGGCTTTGCTAGGACCATGAATTGGCCAAACCCTGCCTGCTATCTACTATATAATACACCATTTTGCCATCTTTCACCCAGCTATAACATGACATGAAATTTTCAAAGTCTGCTGCATGCACTAGGTGAACATAAAGTGGTAGAAGTTGCCCTTACCTTGTGTCTGTGCAGCATCTAGCACCCTTACATTCAACATATGGTAAAGAATTGTGAGGATTGCAGAGTGCATCTAAAATTGGTGAATCGGGATTTGCTACAGATGGGTAAATCAGTTCAGTAATTAAGACCACAACTAGTTTGGACAGTTGGATATAAGGATCATGAGGATTGAGCAAAGACCAATCCAAATGGCTAAAGTAGGATTGCTAACTTACCATACTTCAGTAAACCATAATTTTATGTAGATCAATAAGTGAATTGAAAACCATGGGTGTGACTATGCCACAAGCTAACCTTGAATAGTGCAAGAGCTACGTTAAGAAATGCATAAAGAGCTGGTCGAATTTTTTTTAGTGTATGTGGAAGGTGCCTTACCCTCACTAAAATCTCTGCTTCAACAGAGGACAGCACCTTCATGCATAAGGTTCCTCCTCTCCCCTCAAATGAATCACAGCTGTCCATTTAATAAAGCAAAATTTAGATCTTTACACTGGGTAAGACCTTGAAAGGGGTTGTTCTGGGAATATGAGTCCCACCTCCCACAGGGTCCTCATTCTCAGAGCGGCCCCCTTCTTGGTCCTTACCCTACACACAATGTATCATAGCACTGTGTTCTGCAGAAATTCAAATCTTTATTGTCCACAACTTATCTTGTACCATATGTTAACACCTTTGAATTGAGTTTTCCTCCCTTATTCCATATTGAGAAACTCATGTTGGGTACACCAAGCATGTTGCCTCTTCTATTCCCTCCTCCAATTGGAATTTGGAGCTGCACAATCTAACTTTGTTATCCAACAACTGCATTCCAACTGTAGAACCTGGTAGCTGCCAGTATGTCATGCACTTCCACATTAGTACATCACAGATTTTTTTCAGACATCACCAAATCTCTAATACCTACAAGTAGCCAGAAGAAATCCAATCCACAATTAGAGCTCTTGACTGAGAGACTTTTCACATCACCTGTACCCAATAACACAACAGATGCAGGGCTAGTCTCTAGGTTTTGACAATGACATCCCAAAGGGCAACTTGAAAACATTACTTCATGGACACATCCACAAACAGAACAAATCCATATCAATGAACAGACAAGTCTTTGCAGCAACAAATCAAAGGTAACATGACAATGTGTGAAGTCAAAACCTTATGAGAATCACTCACAAAGTGTCAGACTGTCACCTTCATCATGTATAGCTGTGACAAGCTGCAATGACTACCCACTGACTTCATCAGCTCTGACAGTGGGTGTAGATTCAAAGTAAATAAACAATCCACCAAATATATTTAACAATTTCAGACATACCATTATACAAATCTGCATGTGAGTTTCTGCCACACTTCAGGAAGCAACAGGAACACTTAGTCATTATGTTGGCTAGCACTCAAGAGATGTAGCTAATAAAAAAAGTCAATAATATCCAACAAACTTGCTTGTGAGGGTAAGCTTCAATTCATTTTAGCTTGTCCCTGTAAAAGAAAGCATCTAAGCCAAGGGCACAGAGAGGCGTACATACAGGGTAGGGGCTAGGGCCAGCAAATATGTTGAGGTATGAGGGAATGCTGCATCTGTGAATTTCTTTGCCCACCTCAACATAAGGTATACATCAAAATACTTGATCCAAGGATGTGAACATACCTGTTACAAGCCAAACTGATTCCGCCACAATGGTGAACAGTGTGGCAGTTTACTTACAAAGAGAAAAAGTGAAATATCCTGGGGAAGTGAACATGACAGAAGCCTCAGAATGACAATTGAGATATTGGGCAGTAGTATTGCAACATCAGTGATAGCTATTACTATGATGACACCAGTAGGACTTCAAAGGGTTCTTTTGCAGGTAATGACAATTTGTTCAACATGAATTTGCCTCTCACTGTAGTCTTGCTCCCTGGATCTATGAGGACTTCTAGTCCCAAAACAATTTCAATGCACTCTAATACATGCAGAAATCCTCAGCTTGAAGACAAACTAAACTCATTCTTGCATTTGTGAGACATGGATGGGATTCTCCAACTGTCAGTCGACAAAAAAGTGGGCAAGCAGACCCAATGCTTTTCTATAATTTCCATGAGCTATGCTATGATGACATAGGGGCCTTGTCTGGAATTGGTTCCTCCAATGATGCTCCTGCATGCTCTGGTTCAAGCTTCACTTCTGCAAGATGCCAGATGAACAAACAAATTCATACCTTCCAAAAGTCAATCAATGTAGGACATTTTGTGTTCCAGATAAATCAAGGAAGCAAACAATCCCTGATGTGATTTTCCGGCATTATAGGGGACCCCATTAATTATAACTAGTGGATCCTTGACTGGAATGACAGTTACTGTGAAGTTTCAAATAGCCAACAGGACTAAGATCTAAACATGTTTACTCCTCTACATACTCAGGATTTGCATAACAAACAAAATATTGTGTGACATGACAAATTCTGCTGTCCAAAACCCCAACAACTACAATGTCACACCCTTAGGGAAAGAGAATGAACCATAGTTGCCACGTTCATTCAGCTTGGCTTGCACAATGTTGAATTGCATGAAATCAACAGCTTCACGTGCCTTCCCCAACAATTGTTCCAGTTGTGCCTCATCTGTCACACTCTTGTGCTCCTCAAATTCAGCTCGGATCTGAGCAGCCACTGCAACCAGCATCTGCATATCACCTTCAAAACACTTCCTCCTTGTCCTCAGTAATGTTCTAAACACAGACAGCACCTCTGCTCCCCTCTGTGCTGTTGCCATCACACTGTGTTGTTTGTGTGTATGCTCTCCTTCTCCTCAGTCTCTCTCCCTTGTTCCTGCATTCTTTGGTGTTCCAATAAGGCCATATAACTTGACTCAGTGGTTTACTCTAGAGTGATTCTTAGGACCTAACAAATCTCTGGGATCTTTGACATTTGAGTTGAGCAACTGATGTGTACACAGAATGCAACAATTGCCAGCAATTATAGTAAAATCTTCAGGGTTACAGGGATCGGGTGTTGGAGTATCTGAAGATTGAGGACAGGTGAAATGACAAAACATTGAATATTTTGGGGGAAATAAACAAGAATCGCGTGGAGTTGAGAATTACACATACAAAGTGATGTACAATCCGCCTAGTTGATGGCTAATCCCCAAACCCTTGAGCAAGAGCCTCACCTCATCTGCAGTACATATCATGCAATTTCCTTTCATGAAGGATCCTGGATTTGCTAACAAAGAATGTTACACCACAACTTGAAGTTGGAGAACCAAATACAGGATCCTGGCAATGTCTTCCCGGAAAAGTTACCAGCTACAGCAAGATACAGCTATGCAGATCACACATGAAGACATTCTCCGTGCAGTTTGTGGACCGATGCTGGACCTCAAAAAAATCGGAGCAACTTCCTATTCCGTTTTTATCAACTCTGAACATTCCACTCCTGTTGAAAAGTGCTTGAACACAGCACAGATTCTTCAAATTGCTCTGCGGACAGAATTCTATGAACCCTAAAACATTTGTAGTGCTCTTCTTATCTTCCTGCACAAAGTTTTCGAAGAACTCAAATGTATCCATGGCTCCCAGAAGCAGGGACGAAAGGACCAGTCACACACAAGAATCAGAGAAAAGTGCAATGACACCCACTCTAGTCAAGTCGGCTGAGAACCCTATTTGTTTCCAGCCACTTCAACGGTGACGAAAACTCTGGACATGCAGCAAAAGGGCTCCAAACCCTGGCTACATACAAAACATGCAACCGATTTCATGAAAAAAAATTACATACATGAACATCGAATGCAAGCTGACGACGCATGAGATTCGGAAACATGGTTTGTGTACCTGACAAAGAAGCATATACACAGTGAGAAAGGAAGCGCCAACTCCGCGAAAACAGATGGTCTGAGGAAACCAATAGAAAGCACAGATGTATAGAGCTGGGTAAAAGAGAAAATCAGACTAACGTGTGCGACTAGATCCCCGTCGCTAACTCGCTGCTTCCTGGATCTGAATGCCACTCCAGCATCTCTCTCGCAATGTTGGGAAGGGGGGCACCAGCAGGGCGGTTCCAAACGACGCATAAGCGCGTACGCGGTTGAATACGTATTTCATATATTTGTATGGAGAAAAAATACATGGTATGTGTGTATCTGTTTATAAATGATTCGAATTTGACCATAGGGTGGCAGGGTTTTTTTCTCCAATTTTGTGATAAAAACTAGCGAATTTTCAATAGTACCTTTCCAGGTTCAGCAGTAATTCAATTGTTTTTGAAAATGTTGAATTTTCTAGAAATAATCTGCTTGAAGTTTAAGGAAATTACAAGGGAGGGAAAAATACAAAATTTGGTGAAAACCCTTGAGATCTTTTTTGCTTGGTGCCAGCAGCTAGTCCACCATTGCAAAGTTGACATTCCATAATTGACAACATTTTTGTATCCTATAATTTGGTGGAACATTATCCCACCCTATTTTTGCAAAAAGAATCAATAAAAAATGTTGTAAAAAGTCTCATTAGGTATGTTAAAAGTGCAAAGTCCAAAGAATCTACTTATGTTTATTGCTGAAATTTTATAAATTATTTTTTATTGTCTAAGTGAATTATGAAAAATAAAATAATTATTCGACCCCCAAGTATGAAACTTGAAAAGCAGCATTTTTTTTGGGTGAATTCTCATCATTTAGAGAATTTATTTGCAAAATAATAATACTCTATCAAATATTCTTTTTTTCAAAAAAATCACCAGAAATTGAAAATAAATTCTAAAAAATTGTCATGTTTTTACACATTGTTCAAGCACATAGCCAGGATATAAAATGATTTTAATAATACTTGATATATAGCCAAATGTGGCTAAATCTATTTGTAGATGATCCCAAGTGTAGCAACATCACAAAATTGGAAAAAAAACAAAGAAAAGAAAAGAAATTAACTAACTATTGTCGAAAAGGTACTATACAAGGTTATGTTTTCAAATTTATCAAGTAGGTGCACTGGCAAGGATGCCACACATTAATTAATATTAAATGATGATTGTCGTCAATTGTCCTCAATGGGCTATTCGATTTTTGCAAAAGTGTTGGTACAAGTTGCAACCCAAGGAAGTGTCTAGGTTTAGATGTGGTTAACTTAATTATCTTTATTTCGAAAAAATCAAGGGGCTCATTCACCAAATCAAATGTCTCCAGACCAAGTTAGTTGAAGCTGGCAAGTATTCCATTGAAGCATTGAGAATAGGTGAGGTGTTATTCAAGGTGAATTTCACTAGCTTTTAGCTTGGTCAAATTTCAACTCCAAAAGCCATAGTATCGTATGGTGTACCTTCCAAAATGAAAGTAGCACACTGAAATTGTATAAAGCTTTAGCATGAGCCAAGACTTGAGTAAAAACCTTCAACATATTTTTTAACTTATGTGGAAGTGCTTTTAAAAAGCACAAAAAGGTCATTAGGTGTATCAAAAAGCAAACACGAGCATTTTGTTTTTCAAAATACTTACATTATTATTTTTTAATTATCTTGATATTTTATGGCTACCCAAATGGTACCCATTGGACTAAAAGAAATCTTGTATTATGTAACCATTTAATTTGTGACTAATCATTTACAATTTTATTTTGTCATTTTTACAATTAATCACTATCCTTTCCAATCTATTACAATTATTGTGACTATGGTGCAACTAATTTATGACTAATAATTTTTTCATCAAAAAAACAAACCTTTATATCAAATTAGTTGCAAAAATAGTCGCAACTTGGTTATTTTTATATGATGTATTTATATTTTTCATGTACATTACAATGTTTGGAAATATATTAAGGCATATTTATAAACTTGGGCTTTGGCCTACTACACACTACCAATGATGATGAAATGACAAAAAGAAATAAGGGTTTACATTTGAAACTTTGTTTTTTAAAGATATATATAGGATTCAAATTGTACAAAATATCGCCCAATTATCATCCAAGGGGAGATTTAATCAACCACCCTTGTTTTTATTTCATTGGAGTTTTGGAAGCAATTAGCATGGATAAACATTAAATCAGCTAAGCAAGTGGGGATTAAATCCTTAAATTAAGTATTTAAGGGAAAAAAATTTATTGGAAATTAGTTTAATCTCAAAGCAAAAAAAAAAACATGTTATTCTCTTGAAATAATCTCAACATATTCAAATGAAATAACATATATTTACATTTGTATGAAATTACATGTAAATATGTGTATGAAATTAAAAAGATACAATGATTCAAAAAAAATTGAAAGGACACAAAGATTCCAAAAAACATTGAGAAAAATAAAGAGATTTGTCTTTTTCAATATCTTAGGATCCATAAGGACATTTTGAAACATTGCAACTTGTAAAATGTTTATTTTTTAAAATTCCGGTTTGGAATTGGCCTCTAATAAATTTGTAGTTTGGAATTTTTTTTGTATGACCAACGACTATAGCCCATCCCATCTAAACTGATTATATTGAAATCATCATCACTGGAATTATGTTGTATCAAGGCATGTTAAATATATATTTTGCACATATTGTGTGTGGCTAAATAAGCTAGGAAAATAATTAAATAAATGAATAAATAAATAGGTAAGTAGGTATGTAAGTAGATATTGAAGTTAGGTTAATTATTCAATAAGCAAAGTAGTTATATAAAAAAACAAGATTATTATTTATTTATTTTATATAATAATTAATAATTAATATATATTATTAATTTATTAAATATATTTATATTGATTATTAATATTTTTTATTTTATATGTAGTATTGTTCTTATATGACTCAATTATTATAATTTAATTTTTCATTAATAGTCAATAACCATTAAATTTTTAAAATTTTGTTTAATTATTTAATTAAAATAATTGATCATTAGTTAGTTATTTCATTATTAATTATTTGATAATTAATGATTTGTCTTCTTCAAAAAAAAAGTTTTACAATAAACATTAATAATGAAAGGAGATGCAAAAAGAAACCTTAAGATGCAAATATTTGTAATATTTGAACTTTCAAAATTTTAATACTAGTTGTACACACATCTTTGCCCATTTTTAAGAGCTAATTGCAAAGTGGTGAAGTGGCCACCTAGTAAGAAATAATGGCAACCAATCATTTCTATTCATGCCATTCATGAATATGTTATTCACAATGAAGGTAATGATTGTGTACTTTACACAATGCACTCATCAAATTAACATTGCACTCATTTTTTTCATTTTTGTTTTATGTATTATTAAACTCACACCAATTACTTTAAAAAATTTGTTAATGTCACATATGTAGGGGTGTACATCCACATTTCAAAGGGTTTGTTATAGGCAAAACTAAATTGTCACCATTGGACAAAATGAACAAAATGGATAGAAATGTAACATCACCATTGGACAAAATGGACAAAAGGTAGTGTCAATGTAGGACAGAGTAAACAACATAAGGCTGATGTCTATGATGTTTAGAATGTTTCGAATGGTGGAAGGCATACTAAACCCCTGGATGAAGTAATGACGAGTGGTGTCATCATTCAACAACTTTCCCACGTATCGAATACACATAATTCTAAAATGATGCACATATGAAGTGATGTCTTTCGAAGGACCTCATCTGATGTTTGTCAAAAACAACTAACGCTTGTTGTTAGCCAATCATTAGTCTATAATGGCGTAAGAATGCAACTTGGACTTGTTTCCAAGTGTTGAAAGATCTTTCAACATGGGATCTATACCAAGCATAGGCAAAATCAACCAAGGTGGAAGGGAACCAAATGAGATAATAATCATGGTTGGTTACCAAACTAGTTATCAAAACCTTTACAAATTTTTCCACATGAATTGTCGGATTTTCATTTGGAGAGCCGATGAACTTAGGAAGATTTGTAAAGATAGTGACTCTTCTCAGACCATTATGAACTGTAATGGGAAGACTTTTAGGGAGCATCATTGGGTCAATATGGTGGATATTAGGGTCGAGCGGATTAACACAAACTTTAAGCCCTTCTATTGCCACATGGACACCATTTGCCACCCCTGCAAGTCCCCTATCTCTAGATTTAACCTTAACGCATCATCTTCGTGATGAAGAACTTGAACCTTAAGAGGCGTGTGCTCGTTTTGAAATTGAACCCCTTTGAACCTGGTACTATCCTATTTCTCCAAACTCTCACACCCTGGTGATCTTGTTACAAATCAACCCCGCTTCTGGTGACGAATCTAAAATCGTTTATGAAGGTTGTTACAAAACTAAAGATATTTCTATCTTCGCATGGTCTTCAATTCCCGGTGTTGGATATTATCGCTGGTTGTGCAATCCGATTCATTAACTGCCTCCTAATAGCAAGGCGGATTACCTAATTCGCACCATTTGACGCATCCTAAATTTACTACAGTTATGAACTATCACTATGGCATAACCCAGGATTTGACATGTACTTGCAGCTCCTTACTGAGCTTATCCCTATTTTAAATAAATGTTTTAGTCATTATGAAACTCTCGTTGCCATTGGCACACTATCACACTATATATTTAATCGTTAAGTTGTTTCGAATTAACCTTATGTTCATATGACTTAAAGATTGTTCTATCTCTATTGGACCTTTCATTAACATCCCTTCAATTGCTTCAAGAATTTTTAACATCCTTGTTATTCACTAAATACTAGAACAAGACCAATGTTGTGCTGAACAGTGCGAATTCTGGTGTCTACTTCTACCCCCAACCCTCTAGAGATTTCTCACCCCTAATTACGCAACAGAGTTTTTAAAGCTATGGTTATTAGCTTTTTGTTGAAGAAAAGAACTAACCCAACACCTTATTTACCAATAACGCATTTCATAAAAGAAAACAACCCCTCCATGCACCAAGCGCATTCATCATTCCCTATGAAGTTGCTAAAAGCCCCTAATAACCTTACCACATTCAAACAACCCTAATGCAACTCTTTAAAAATTAATACTACTGCACATAGTTGTGTCGGTATGGGCTCACAGCTAGTGAAATCCTAGTGATTTGTGAGACCTTTGTGTGGTAGGTAAATTTTGGATCACAATTTTAAATGTGTGACATTGTCTTGATAAATCAAAAACATTTTTGTGGCATGTAAGGTGTGGGTGCAGCCATCAATTTAGGTGATGAGGATGAGGTTGATGGGGAGATGAGCATGAGAGATGGTTTATTATTTAATGACAAGAATATCATGGTGAGTATTTATCTTTTTAGTTGATGGGTGGGATTACAATGTGGTGATATATGAGGTGTGCATGGGTAAGTGATTAACATAGTCATTGGTGGCACTTTGAAACACAAACTTATTACTAAATTATTGGTTACAACTAGTTTATAATGTTGGGTTTTTATTGGCATGTTGTTACAGGCATCAATTATGTTAACAAAAAATGTTTAGCCATGGTTTACTTTGAAATGATAGTTCAATTTGTTGTGTTTTAGGCTATTAAGGGCAACATAAAAGTTAAAAAGAAAAACAAGTGGGTGATTACTGCCACACACCATCTACTAAACAACTAGTGGAGGAGTGCTCTAGAGGCCAAGGTGGAGGCCATGTAAGCCAAAGTGGAGTCCATGGACTTGAAGATGGAATCCATGTCAAACTCCTTATTGCTCATCAAGGAACTCAATGTTGATAGTGGTACAAAAAACACGCCCTTGCCCTTGCAAAAGGTGCCAGACATTGGGTTGGATGCAATTGAAAACTTAGTGCATTCAAGAGGGGACGTAAAGGTCAATTTGAAGGACATGGCTTGCATTTTAATTCCATAATTTAGAACCCTTGAGCAGACCCCTATTAGTTGGAAATTGGACATGGGATTAGAAGAATCCAAGGCAAAGGAAGATGGTGTACAATGCAACCAAGTGAAGGTCTATTTGACATATCTGATCCATATTGTGTTTTGGAGTGCAATAAGGTTGTGGACATTGGAGATGTAAAGGTGGTGTCCTCCATGAATTTGCATGATGATGAAGGCCATAAGATGCCAAATGAATTAAGGGCAATGGTGGGCATGAAGGTGAGCAAGTACTTGAGCATGTGCTTGAAAGGGGGTTAGCTGATGTTGTAACAAATAACCAAATCCATGAAGTTGGCAACCTTCTTAACACCCAAAAGGCCACTATGGAAATTCCTACAAAGTTAGTTGCGGGTGATCAAGCTATTCTTGACACATAAGGAGTTAAGATAGGAGACTAAGAGCCACATTATATGAATGACACATTGGTTGTCATTGAAACAACATAGGAAGTTAAGATAAAAGACCATGAACCGGATGTTATGAATGATTAGGCTATCCTTGACATACAAGAGGTGAAGACAACAAATTGAGAACCAAATGTCGTTGGGGTCTCGGGCATGTCCAAGTTGGTTTGCACTACATTATTTGTTGTTGACAACCAAGAGGATTAGGTGAGGGGGGGGATGATCCATTGGTGAAAGACATGTAGAAGGATGGTTGCTCCATGATATTGGTGGGGGTGATGTGAATGACACCCAAATTATTAATTATAAAAGGCGAAAAACAACCCAACCAACCATTTGATCAAGTGCAAAAAAAAGGTTCATAACACTTGTACCATGCACCCAAGAGGCTTACCTAGTTGATAGTGGTGAACCCATTAGGTTTCCAAAATTATCCCAAGTACATGAAGGTGTTATTCAAGAACCAAAGGTTGATTTGGCCAACACAAAGGGCAAAAGACTTAATCCAAAGGCAAGGTTAACACATGTGACCACATATGCACATGGTGAGGGAGTTGGAGAGGATTTGAAGGGGTCAACTAGCTCACCATCAAGTGGGAATCCTTCACATTGTCATATGAGAAGAACAAGGCTTGCACAAAAACTGATTTGGGATGTTACTAAGCCTTTAGATTATTAGGATGAGACAAAATCTCAACATTGACAAGGGCTAGTTGCAAGTCCCCCCCCCTCATTGCACCCTCAAGAGGATGAAGTACATGTTTATTAAATGACATTCTTTCAAACCCACTCAAAAGACTTCCCATGTATTATAGTTAGTTGGATTGCTTACATGGATATGTTGTTCATGACGTGTGCTAGTGGTGGGGATGACAGACCCCACATAAATTTACCACTTAAGTATGGATATTCCATTCAAAGAACCAAAATTTGGTGGTGGTTGAAGGTTTGGCTGGAGTGCACAAAGGATCCCGAAGTTTTCAGACTCCAGGGCTACCATCACTATGTGTAGGTGGCACACAAATGGTGCAAGTCATCAAGCACTACGACAAAAGGTGTCCTTGTACACCAAGTGATTTCATTAGATTTTGAGTGAGTTCATTGGTTGTGGTGAACGGGGACTAATAGGGAAGTAATGAATTCATTGGTTTATTGAAAAGGTACTAGTGAGCTACACGCACATTTTTGTAGTAGTGAAGGTCTATCATGAAAATACAAAGATGTTGATAAGTGACAAGGTTGCACAAGTTGCCAAAATCTGTATGATAGACAAAGCTTGTGTCCCACCAACCAAAGACAATATTTACATACTCTCGTCCATAAAACATTTGGTGGCAAAGGGTGTGTGATGTTTTTATAGTAGGTATGTGCATGAAAAGTATATCCAACCCATGTCATAGTTTCATGAATTCAATGTTGCTTATATATGCATACATTTATGTTTGTAAAACATTAACATACGTTGTTTAATGAATTTTATGCAAGCAATGAGGTTGGGATTGGAACTTCAATGTTCATGGGTACACTAAGCCTAGCCATTATAATGTGGATGGGCATCCAACATTAGAAGATATGGACATTTTTCTTGGTCTCTAGTGGATTTGATGGTTTAAAATTTGGTGCATGTTAATAAACATGTTTTTGCACATATGATATGAGGCTGTAACATCAAAGGATTGAGACATTTTGTTAGCAATAATAATGAATGTGATGGTTTACTTTCTAGGTATAAAAAACTAGGGCCAACACATGATAGTAATAATGTTTTCTTATAAAAGGCCCTATGTAGGTGAACCTCCATATGTGCTAAAGCCTTGGGAACAACTTCATTTTTTACTAGATGTTGCAACCCTAGCCTTGGGCTCGCGACTAAAGAAAAGGGCTTGCAAGGGTGTGAACCAAGATTAAGCCCGGGAGTTGCATTCTCATGCCCCCGGGAGTGCAAAAGAGTGTGATGGAAAGGACCCTCACATTCCCAAGTGAATTCCCATGTTGGGAGTTGGAGTCCCAGTGGGCTCCTGAATGTTCAAAAAGTGATTGCAAGGGTCAAAACCCAATGGTTCGAAAAAAAATTTATATCATTGGAAAGCTATTGGAACGTAGATGTCCAAAATGGGCTTGTATCACCCATTTGGACATCTGGAACATAAGTTATGGCCAAGAAAAGGGCCGGAATCAAATTGGCAATTTGATTTCCGACCACTAAAAGTTGGGAATCACCCCAATTCCCTTGCGTGTAGGTGGCATGCAACATACTGTTGAAACATTCTTGACGAAGGCTACAACTTTGGTTTAGACCTCATCTCAATCAGAGGTCTACACATAAAATTATGGGGCGCCAAAGTTGTAAAAGTCCCAACTTTGGCAATTTTGGGACTCCCAACTCCCACTTGGGAGTCCCGAGACAAAAAGCCATTTAGATGTGGGCCTCGTGGAGAGGCACAAAGTATATTATAAGGGGGAAGGTGGTGGTTTTCCCCAAGTCGGGGCCGTGGTGAGTCTTGTGAGTCCAAGTTTGCCCGTGGCTCGTCCTAGCACCAAAAATGTTCCAATTATGCACTAACCACCTTGTGTTGGTTTTGTGCAAGCCTGTGTGAGTAGCTGATGCTTGTCACTCTTCCTAGTCCCATCCCGAAGCTCCAGCACGCCCCTCTACCCCATCAAAGTGTTGTGAGTGAGAAAGTGTGCCCTGACTCCTTGCTTTTCCAATGTCTTCAGTTTAAACTCACCTTTGAGTTCATTAAGAAGTTTGGGGGTGCGTCACTAGACATTGCCAACTTTGCATAATACTTCCATAAAACCACCCTAAACCCCATCCATGTACCATTAACAAAGCCCACCAAGAAATTCACCCATAGCCCACCCACAAAAAAACAATAAAAACCACCCATAACCCCACTATGAATCCACCATAAACTCATTCAAGAGCCATCCTAAACACCACTAAGAAAAGCACTCCTAAGACCACCAATAAAACCACATACAACCCACCCATAGCACAACAACACCACATGTGAAACTATCAAGGAAGCCACCTTAAACCCACTCACAACAACACCCTAAAACTACTAATGGAATCACCTTAACCCCACCAATAACCTTAACCCAAAACTACACCCTAAAACCACTAAGTAAACAACCTAGGATGGCACCACCAAATTGTACAAACCACACAAAACTTATTACCACCCCACTCACAAACCACTTACAATACACCTGCACCAACCCACCATAAGACCACTTGTAATAAAACCATTCACCCCCCTACCCTAACTACCTGAAAATATTTTTTTATAAATACTTATTTAATTAAAAATCCCCATTTGCAATACCACTAGGTGACCACCAAAATCGATTGGGTGGACCTTGAGTCTAGTGTTCTTTGCCACTCATGACCAACCACCATATTAAACCACCAAGGAAACCACAAAGCCACTATGGTGGTTTTGTTGGAAACCATTGAAAAATGGGTGGTATGTTGAGTGGTATGGTTACATGTTTTCCAATAGTGATTGCTTGAGCCCAACCCAAAATGGACTATTGGTTATCATTTGTACATTATCCTTTCAAAGGGTTTTTAGAACATGTTGAACCCAACCTTGTTTGTTGTAATGGGGAAATGGTATCTACATAAAAAACAAGTGCATATGATTAATAAACAAATGATTACTTTTTCACATGATGAATCAAGTATTTTTCATGACCACATGACGTCGTGCTTACTTCATTTCCCTAACCCAGGAAAAGCTTGACATGTATCCAAAATTTGCTTTTCTATTGAAACCAAGTCTAGAACCATTATATGATGTAGTTAAAAGCAAAACATATTGTTGTTCCATGAGCTAATTACTAAAATAAAATTAGGAGAACCATTCCAGCATCAAACCAAAAGCATTATACACCATTTTTTCAACATCTAAGTCCTTACACCATAAGCATAACCATTATGATGTAACCAAAAGTTGTGTATACCAACTTTTCAACAACCAAGTTCTTACACCATGAGGAAACCACTCTAAATGTAGCCAAAAGCAATGTATATTGCTTTTTCAGGAACGCAGTCCTTACACCATAAGGATAACCACTTTAAATGTAACCAAAAGCAATGTATATTACTTTTTCAGCAACACAATCCTTACACCATAAGGAGAACCGCTTTAATGTAACCAAAAGTAGTGTATATTACTTTTTTAGCAACCAATCCTTATAACATTAAGAGGACCACTATGATGTAACCAAAAGTAGTACGTAATGCTTTTCCAACAACCAAGTCCTTGTAACATTAGGAGAACCACTTTGATGTAACCAAAAGTATTATGTACTATTTTCCCAACAACCAACTCCTTATAACATCAAAAGAACCACATTATTGTAACCAAAAGTAGTATAGATCGCCTTTGTAATAAACAATTTTTTGTAACACTAGGAAAACCAAAAGCAATATTTATCAATTTTCCACCAACCAAACCAAGGAAACATAAGGAGAACTATTATCTAGTACTTTTCCATCACATTAAATGTTTGGATAAGTAAACAAAAACCACTAATTGATCCAGTCACTACTCAATACTATTCTATGCAGTCCTCTGAAACACTACAAACAACACATTAAAATTGCCTTATGTTTATTCCATGAGCAAAACAATGATAATCAAAACTTCTTAACACTTGCACATGATAGTAATTAAATCCATGTGACATTTAAAAGACACCCTACCTATTGCAATTTCAAAGGTAAAACAAAAGGGTATGTAACAAATGTTATACCTATAATAATTGATGTTGAAGTAGTTTCCATAAAAAACATTTTCATCTTCTCATGCAAATTGTCAAGGCCCATGACACACCCCTAAGCTCCTTGATAGACTCAACTACGAGTCCAAGGTGAAAACAATGGAAGGATAAGGAGTTGGGGTATGTTCCCTAGCTCATAGCACTTCGGGGGTAGAGGGGCGTATTGGAACTCCAAGATGGGGACTAGGACAAATGACAAGTGGGTAAATTATTCACACGGATTTGCATAAACCAACTAACAAGTTGGTTAGTGCATAGTTGGAGCACTTTTGGTGCATAGATGAATCACGAGCAAACACAAATTCACAAGACTCACCATAGCTCGAATTTGGGGGAAGCAACCACCTTCCCTTTTATAGTATTTTCTGTGCCTAGCCACAGGGCCTAGACCCAAATGTCATTTTGTCCTAAGACTCTCATCATTACACCAAAATGCGTCTTAGTTCATTCTGGGTTTCACTAAATTTTGAGTGAATTTGGACATTTTTACTTGGTGAAATTGGTTAACCTCTTAATGAACTAGGATCAATTGCTATGGACAATGAAGGTTATTCTCAAGTGAAATACAAATTTACCAAACCATTCACTTACTAGTTAATTAACTAGCCAACATGGAAATCAATTAAAATTAAATTATTTAATATATAATATTACTGATCATTTCCTGATTTTCAACCTATGATTTATTGACACGTGTCACTACTTAGGTTAGGTTAAAAACCTAATCTATGTAAGTAGGCCACGTAATCAACCTAATCACCTATTTTAGGGAACTAGATAGGATAATATTTGGTTAATTTACCATTATTAACCACACACAACATCATTCATGAGGTTTGATCCCTTGACCTTGAAAATGGATGTAAACACCCCTACCATCAAGCCACCCCACTTTTTGTGATAATATGTTACATTACATTCTATTTATCAAATATTTTATTTTAAACATTACAAAAACATAAACTTTGAAAATTCGTATCGTACTGAGATTTTGTTCAAATGATGATTCGAGTTTATTTTTTAAAAAATTTCAATAATGTACATAATTAAATTTATTTCAATTTGAAAGTGTAAAATCATCTGAACAAAAAAAAATTTGAATATCATTATTCAATAACATTTCAACGACCATTTTTTTGGAAAACAAAGTTTAATAAATGGATAATTTTTTTGTTAATATAATAATATTACCTATGTTAAACTATTTTCAATTATTATATGACTATTTTTCATTAATTTATTTCACCTTACATTATTTGCGGCTATTTATGGTTATTGTCAATTACTTTTGGAGATTCTCGACTATTTCATCTTGTGTTACTTTTGGTTATTCTAAGTTATTTTTGTCCATTTTAACTTATTTCACCTTAAGCTATTTTTGGTTATTGTAAGTTTTTTAAGCTATTTTATGTTTTTTTTACTATTGTAAATTATTTCACTTTAGGTTACTTGTAGCTATTATAAGTTATTTTTGGCTATTATAAGTTATTGCATCTTAGGCTATTTTTTATTATGTGATATTATTATTGGTTACTTTTGGTTATTGAATGTTATTTCAGCTTATGTTATTATTGGTAATTTTAGGTTATTATAAACTATTTCACCTTAAGTTACATTTATTTATAATAGATTATTCCACCCTAGATTATTTTTATTTTTGGCAATCATAAGCAATTCTAATATATGGCTATTAATTGTTCTTTTATTGGGGCTATCGGTGGTTATTAATGGTTATTGGTAACTATTCTATTGGTGGTTATTAATGGTTATTAGTGGTTATTGATGGCTATTGATGGTTATTGCATTAATGACTATTAGTAACTATTATATTAGTGGCTATTGTTGGTTATTTTATTAAAGCCTATTATTAACTATTTTATTAATGGCTATTGGTGGCTATTCTATTAATGATTATTAATAAAAATTTTATTAGTGGCTATTAGTGTTTATTTTATTAATGACTATTAATAACTATTCAATTAGTGCCTACTGGTGCCTATTCTATTAATGACTATTAGTAACTATTCTATTGGTGGCTATTGATGGCTATTCTATTAATGGTTATTAGTAATTATTCTATTGGTGGCTATTAATGATTATTCTATTAATGGTTATTGGTGCCTATTCTATTAATGATTATTGGTGGTTATTTTATTAATGGATATTGTTGGATATTCTATTGGTGGATATTGTGCTTATTAACTATTATTATATTAATGGATATTGGTGGCTATTAATGGTTATTAGTGGTAATAATATTATTGGCTATTAGCGGCTATTAATGGCTATTAGTGGTTATTATATTAATGGTTATTGGTGGCTATTTTGTTAATGATTATTCTATTAGTGGCTATTAGTTGTTATTTTATTAATGGCTATTGGTGGTTAATCTATTAATGGTTGTTGGTGGTTATTTTATTAATGGCTATTGGTTGCTATTATATTAATGGCTATTAGTGGTTATTCTATTAATGGCTATTATATTAGTGGTTATTTTATTGGTGAATATTAGTGGTTATTATATTAATGACAATTGGTGCCTATTGGTGGTTATTTTATTAATGATTATTGGTGGTTATTCCATTATAACCCATTGGTGGTTATTATATTAGTGACTATTGGTGGCTATTAATGGTTTTTTATTAATGCTTATTTGTGGTTATTATTGTTGATTATTATATGTTATATTACGATTATTGGTGATTATTATATTATAAATTATTATTGGATATTGTATGTTATAATATCATAAGCTATTGGTAGTTATTATATTGTAGGGCATTTTAAATTATTTCTCATAGGTTATTATTATTTATTCTAAATTATTTTACATTATATTATATTATTATATTATAATTATTTTAAGTTATTATAGTTAGAATAAAATAATTTATAATAACATAAAGTAGAATAACCTCGAATAATTTAAAGTATAACTTGAAATAACATATATTAATTTAAAATAAAATAACTTGGGTATAGCTTAAGGTTAGTTGAATAATTTAATTTAAAATAACTTAAAAGAATATAATAATATAATTAAAATACCTTAAGGTAAAATAACGTAAAATAGTTTAGGTGCAATAATTTATAATAACATAAAGTATAAGTTAGAATAACTAAAATAACTTAAAATAATATAGGGTATATCATAAAATTAGCATATATAGAATATTTTTAAAACATAAAAATAAACCTATTTATTACATTAAATTATAATAGTGAATTATGTTAACTAATAATGAAACATGATGTTTACATAGTGATATTATAGTGAAATAACTTTCACTAGGGTGAAATCAGTAAAATGTAATGAATTTATTTCACTTTCAAGGTCACATAGTGATTTAGGCTAGTGAATTGCACCCCATTTTTGTAGTAGTGCATCTTGAGAGTCCCAAAATTCTTAAAATTAGCTTTCACAATTTTTTAGTCCCATAACTTTTTGTTCAAATCTTTAAATAAAGTGAGGTCCAAAGCAAAGTTGTAGCTTTCATCGAGAGCTTTCTAATGGTATGTGGCACACCACCACGTAAGGAAATCAGGGCGATTACCGACTTTTAGTGATCGGGAGTCAAATTGGCAATTTGACTCCCGACCCTTCTTTTGGCCATAACTTATGTTTTAAATACCTAAATGAATCATGCAAACTCATTTTAAACATCTACATTCCAAGTTCTTTCCAATAATGTAAGGAAATATTCAATCCAATTAATTTTGACCCCTGTAATTGCACTCTAAGGATTCGAGAGTCCATCGGGACTCCCAATTCCCAAAGTGGGAGCTCATTTGGGAGTGTGAGGGTTCATTCCCTCACACTTTCTCACATTCTCGAAAGTATGAAATGTAACTCCCGGGCTTCACTCTTTACACGCACCTTTGCAAGCCCTTGCCTTGTTCGCAAGCCCAAGACTAAGGTTGCAACAACCCATGGTAATTGCCAATTTTTTCATGGCATCATTTTCTTCACAAAACCCCAGCTCTACATTCAATTTAGGTGAAAAAATTACTCATGACGCACTCCTAACTCCTTGAAAGACTCAAATGTGAATCCAAGTAGAAGATAGCGAAAGAGCGAAAAATCGGGGCACGTTCTTTAACTCATAACATTTTGACGGGTTAAAGGGCGTGTTGGAGCTCCGGGATGGGACTAGGAAGAGTTTACAAGCTTCATTCATTCACACAAGCCTGCACACAACCCACACAAAGTGGTTAGTGCATAGTTGGAGCACCTTTGGTGCTAGGACGAGCCACAGGCAACACGGACACACTAAATTCACCATGGCCCAGACTTGGGGGAAGTCACCACCTTCCCCCTTATAATATACTCTATGGCTGGCCACAGAGCCTACATCCAAATGGCTTTTTTCTCCCAGGACTCGCGAGTGGGAGTCTCGAAATCGTGTTAACTGGGACTTCTGCGATTTTGGAGCCCCATAACTTTGGGAACAAACCTCGAATCGAGATACGATCTCAAGCAAAGTTGTAGCTTTTGTCAAGAGCTTTCTAACGGTATGTCGCACACCATCTGCAGTTAAGTAAATCAAGTCGATTCTCGACTTTTTCTGGTCGGGAGTTGAATTGACAGTTTGTTTCCTAGCCCTTTTTTTGGCCATAACTTATGTTTCAAATGTTGAAATGAGAAATGGGAGCCCATTTTAGACATCTACATTTAAAGATATTTCAATGATATAAAGAACGGCATAAACCATTGAGTTTTGGCCCCTGAAATTGCTCTCTGAAGTTTTGGGAATCCACCGACACTCCATCTCCCAAAGTGGGTGTTGCTTTGGGAGTGTGAGGGTTCACTCCTTCATGCTCCCTCACATTATCTTACACTCCCGGGAGTATGTGATGTGACTCTCGGGCTTCTTCTTGGCCTGCACCCTTGCAACCTCTTTACCTTGACTCCCGGACTTCCTTTTGGCCCGCAACCTTGTAACCCCTTTTGCCTTGATTGCGAGCCCAAAGCTAGGGTTGCGACAAGCAGTTTGACTCCCGACCACTAAAAGTTAGGAATCGATCTAACCCCGATGTGTGCAGGTGGAGTGCGACACACCGTTGGAAAGCTCTCAAGAAGATATACAAGTTTGCTTTAAACCTCATCCAAATCAGAGGTCTGAGTAAAGAGGTATGACCTCGCAAATTCTTCAGAGTTCAAACTGGGATAGTTTTGAGACTCCTCCTTGGGAGTCTCGGGACAGTAAGCCATTCGAATGCGGGTGCCACGGAGAGGCACAAAGTATACTATATGAAGGATGGTGATAGCTTCCCTAGAGTCCAGGGTGTGGTGAATCACATGAGTCCAGTGTTGCCCATGGCTTGTCCTAATACCAAGGGTGTTCCAAAAAGTGAACTAAGCAACTTGCTTGTTGGTTTGATACAAGTTTGAGTAAATGAATAACTTGTCACTCTTCCAAATCCCATCCTGAAGTTTCAGCACGCCTTTCTACCCCTTCTAGAGTTAAGAGCTGGGAGCCACCCCCAAGTTCTTCATAATTCCGTTGTGAGAGTAACTTAGACCCAACATGGGTCTAAGTAAGGACTTGGGAACGCGTCATGTGGTATCAGAACTCCGGTTGAGCTCGACACTTCTTAAGAGTTTCGGATGGCACCCAAGAAGAACTGTACGCAAGCAGAAGAGACCATGTTCAAAGAACCCATTGAAAACGAAGTAATCCCACCAGAATCAATTGGGGAGGAGGAACTAAGAACCCGAAAGGACCAAGATGAGCCTGAAAGTGAAAAGGAGCAACGGAGCTCGGTCCTATTCACCTAGGAACAATTGGAAGTCCTCTTTAAAATGAATAGGCCCGACTTTAGTGAGTTGGTTGCGGCCCTCAAAAGAGGAGCATCCAAGGATGCGAGATTTCAACTGGTCAAACCCAGGAACTTTGATGGTGCCCGTGACCGAAAGGTTGTGGATGCTTGGCTTGTCAAAATGGAAGATTACATGCATGCCGCCAAGGTTGGACGGCATTCGATCGTGGAGCTTGCCCAATCCTACTTGAAAGGCTATGTCGCCACATGGTGGAGGACAGTGAGATAAGAGGAGGGGAAAAACCATGGTTACACTTGGGAATTCTTCAAGGAACGAGTCGAAGCCGAACTTGTTCCAAGAAATTTCGATTACATCTCGAGGTGCAAACTCCGTGACCTTGCGAATGCCACAAATGATAACTTGCGATAATATGTGAGGGCTTATTCCGAACTCATGCTTGAAATTCGGCACATGCATGAGCTAAATCGCATATGCAAATTTGTGATGGGGCTTCCAACTTGGGCCAAGCAAAAGTTTGAAGAAAATTGGCCCTCTTCATTATCCGAAGCCATCATGAAAGTGGAAGGCTTCTCAGATGTGGGACGGGGTGAAAAATTCGGGTTGAAAAGGGACAATAAGTTCTTTCAAAAGAAGCCACGCCATGAAGGAGAATGGAACCGAGGGCAAAGGAGCCCAAGGAAGGAAAAACCTAAACAATTCCAAGGCTTGGGCTTCAAGCCCAAAGGAGATTTTGTGAAGAAAGGGGCTCCCTTCAAAGGGAGCCAACTCGATGGAAATGTTAGTGGGAAGTTTAAGGGAACATGTTTTAACTGTAATGAAGTGGGGCATTCCTCCAAAGATTGCCCCAAGTCCAAAGCAGGGAATGGAGGCTCTAAGGT
>Ga0116231_10003895_pt1 | contig 30587 bp, 28 predicted proteins | sample S1TSphgellanicum_2_FD_89695 | JGI IMG/M metagenome (GOLD analysis project Ga0116231, IMG submission 89695) | Host-associated microbial communities from peat moss isolated from Minnesota, USA - S1T2_Fd - Sphagnum magellanicum MG | ecosystem: Host-associated > Plants > Peat moss > Unclassified... | reverse complement strand
AGGTAGTTAAATATGGTGGAAAAAAAAGGGGTTTTTTGCAACAATGAAAAATTTTCTCTCTCATTTTTGCAAAATTTCAAACACACCCAAAAAAAAAAAACACATACACATATTGCTACAGCACTGGTCTAAACTGGAATTGGAGGTTCCTTTCAAATTCAAAAACTGGTCTTAAGAAAAAACCCTTCAGTGAATTCAAAACTAAGAACCCTGTTTTGCATGTTCATTTTGGAAACATGCAATGTGACAATTGTCATGTTTTTTTATTGCAGAATATGTTTTCTTATAGGATTTGTTTTGTGGTTGGAACCCAATTCAATGTGACTTTGTTAAGTTTCATAGTGTTGGGCACCAGTTTAGTAGCTCATGAACAGTATTTGAACCAAGAGAGAAAGATTTACTAATAGGCAAGTATGGAGTGTTCTTTCTGGAATGACACCGGATTTTAGGCTGTATAACAACTTGATTTATATATTTTTGCAAGCTTGTGAACACGGATAAATTGTACTCCAAATTCTGGTTCATTCATTCATTGAGGCTATTGTATGATTCCAATCCAACAATCTTGTGATGCAGTGACTATGCACTTGCAAACTCACAGAAACTTTCAAACATTTCTGGGGGTAAATTGAGTCAGGTGAATGAGTCATAGGACTAAAGATTTACAGGCTGAAAAAAGCATCAGATAATTTATTTTTGTTGGGTCATAAGTATTGGAAATTTATGAAGAAAAAAAAAAGAGACACAATTGTCACTCAGCTGATGATTTTTCTGGGACTTCATGCACCCAGATTTTAATCTTTCAAGTGCATTTGTATTACCTATATTTGATCACTCATGTTGTTCAATGAAGTTTTGAAGTTCAGAGGCAGATGCTATCTGTGTATTATTATGCTGTGCAAATGCAGGTCAATGCTTGCAGGGGGGGGCAAAAAAACAATCACTGTGAGGTGGTATTTGTTTTTTGGAACTGGAGTGTCATGTCTATGGTGGTTGGATGTTTGTAAATGGACGCTTCAAAACCATGAAGAATGTCTACAGTGGTCAGATGTTTGTAAACTGATGTTTTGCACTTTCCTAAACCTTTTGTGGACATGAGTTTCATTGCTTTCAAGATGTTGCATTGTGTGAACAACATGTGTTGCATACACCAATGTCTATCTAGTTTTACATCTGCGTGCAAGCTCTTTTTTCTCAGCCAGTGGAAATTGCAAGTTCAGAACATCCACTTCAAGGACATCATGAGGTTAGTTTTGTACATATTCAAGCAGACCCAACCAAGAAGACTAGCTAATGTTTCTTACATGTTCCCAGCTAATTGTGGCATTGTATTGAAAATGCATGAAGATGTACCTTGCAGCTGCAGACACCCAATTTCAAACAGACAGTTTGTTTGACATGCAGTTTGGATTACTTAATGGGGAGAGAGAGAGGTCATTGGGCTATATCCATAATTTACATTGCAAAAGAGAAAATGTACACCAACAGAAGGGGAAAAGAATTGCAAATTGCCACATGAAGAAACCCAATGAATGAATAATACCCACCACCATGAAACTCAGTGGCAAATTCTAACGACCGCCAACATGGATCAAATTCAATAATCTACAAAACCTGGCAAAGAAAAAACAGTGGCATGCTTGAGCATTACACAAAAAAATGACAGATTCTGGAGACATGAAAAAGCAGGATTCAAGAGTGATTTTCCTTCTTAGACCACATGTAATGGCAGCAAACTTAACTAAGACTGTGTGAGCAACATGGATTTGCAGCAATTGGGGAAAGAAGCCAGAGAATGCGTAAGTAGGTATGTCCTACTGAGCAAAACCAAAACCAAAGGAAGATAAAAGCAAGACTGGCCCCGCAAAGAAAGAGAGGTAGGTAGTAGGTACCTCCCTTGAAAATGGGTAGGCAGGTAGATATTAGGTACCTACCTGAAAATGTCAAGAGCAAAAGAAGAAGCCGCGTAGTTTGCAAACGCAGCCAGCCACACAAAACCGCGCGGTTTGTCTATGGATGTGGAAGAAGAAAAAAGCGAGGGCAAGCCCAAAATGGCGCGGCTCGTGGTTTTGCTGCGCGGTTTGCACTCTGGCGCGCGGTCTGTCCGTGATTTAAGGCGATCATGATGACAAACCAGACTGGACGGGCGGTTTGTGTAACTGCCTGTCTTGTAACTGAAAACCGCTTTTCCCCAAAATCCAGAACCGGTCTGTGTTTCTTGGCCTTTCCCCTAAATACCTACCCACCTTCCTACCTACCTACCTACCTACCTACCTACTATCCACCCTTTTTTCCCCCACTTCAAAATACAAATACCACCTATAAAATATAATAAATAATAAATACCTACCCTTCAAACAATAGGTACCTTCACATTTGAGCCAATTGCATTAGCCAAATTAGCCCACCATTGAACAGTTCATATTAACAGAGGTTTTTTTAGAAGAAAAAATAAAGAATTTTTTTTATAATTATAAATTTTTTATACCAAAAATTTGGGAACATTTTTGGATTTTTTTCTCCTAGTGTAAATTCGATTAATTTTTCTTTTTAAAAAAAATATTTCCCCAATTTTTATATCACAAAATGATTTAATTAAATATATTTTTTTAAATTAAAAAAACCAACCCTAGTCCATAACCAAGACAAGTGTGTGAAAATGGGTACTTTCAAATTACTAACATGGGAGCCTATCCTGCACAATATCAGTGCTTATTGTATGGATGAATGTGCCTGTGCTGATTCTGTTTGGCAGAATCTGCCGAGGTGGCAGATTATGCCTTTCATTCTATAACAGTTAATCTCCAGTCTTGATCCAGGTTACACAATCCAAACTAAATGTGTAATAAGGTTTGGTAAATTTATGAGAATTTTAGAGGATCAATGAGAATAGTAGAAAGGGACCATTGTTCATTTTCAATGTTCAGCAGAATAGGTAGGGTTTAGGGTTTGAAGAGTTTCTTTTTTCAGACCAATGGGATTGCTGGATTTGATGATTTGAAATAATTGGGACCCAGACTAATTTTTCCAGCAATTTTTTTGGTGGTAAACTAAGTTTCATCCTGTCTTTCCTTTTTCCTGAGCGCCTCCAATGCTGCTACATATATTTTTACTCACTGGTCCTCCTCCTACCTGTACAACTACTATAATTACATTCGAACCTTGTGCATTAAATGATGCTGGGTTTCAGCATTTCATACTGAGATTTAATAAATTTTCCTTACTTCGTGGATACCACTGAAAGAGGGTATGGGGGGTGAAAGCAGGGGTGAAGACAGGGTGACTTTATGGATAACTGTAATGTGTAGTAACTATTTGCAGACAGGGTTCTAGCACATTCTTTGTTTCATTGTTTAGAACTTAAAGAATTATCTCTTAATTGGACTGCAATCAGGGTTTTTTCAAATTTTTGATAAAATTGTTGTTACAAAACTTTCCCAAAAATACTAAAACTAGTCAAATTTACATCTTGTTTACCACCCATGGACATTATATTCTCTTCTCATCATAGTTCTTGGTTGCAAGCAACATGGACCTCACTTTATTTGATAACTTAAGTGAGTTCTAATAAATATTAGAGCTATAGTTTAAACATAGGTAAAATAAATTGATTAATAAATCATCTATGTATGAGATACTAATTAAGAAAAATGAGGAAAATGATCATCTTAAATACAACTCATACTACTATCTTGAGTCTCAAAATTTCTTTAATTTTGGACATTTTTGGTAGGTACAATTTAGAAAACTCAACATTTTTAAAATATTATAATTATCACCCAACCTAAAAGGTATTGTGATAATGAATATCATGATTTGTAGATTAGGTTTTTTTTTTGTGCAAAATTTCTCACAAATTCAAAAAATATAAATTTAAGGAGAACGTTTTGTTGCATATTCCTTGTTTTTTGAGAAAAGTCACCAAAGTTCAAAAATTTTTTTTTTTTAAAATTCACCAAATTTCCAGGTGGATTTGTAAGGGGGTTATTTTTTTTACCAACTCTTATAAGTTATTCGGTGAAATTTGTCACCATTTAATGTTAAATCCCTCTCTTTAGATGCTCACAAGTGATGAAAAAATTAAATTAAATTAAACAAACACACCCACTCACTCCAAGTTGAACATTTAAAGGTAATGCAACTTAATAATTTGACTTATATAACAATTGTAAATTAATTATCTTGCTATTTTGTTTTCCATCTTTGAATATATTATCTACTAGATTATATTGCACTTATTCCTACGACTTATGAGGCACATATTGAAAATAATCACAATAGGATGGGTGGGAGCTCAGATTCTATAGTGGGTTTCAATAGGTAGCTACAAAATAGGAAGAACCTTAAATGTTGCTACCAGCAATTTTTTTTTAAAAAAACCAAATTTGACTAAATTGTGTTATGGGTGACCACATCTTGTGCTAAAGAATAATTTTTATAAAAAATACCATGCTTGATTGCAAGCATAAACATACATAAATCATGAGGTGTTGAGAATAGGAGGGATCTTACACCTACAACTTAGGAAAGGGATCTTACATCTAGTCAAGAGATCTCACACCTAAAACTAGGCATAGAATTCCTTTCACTCTTACATGATAGGCATAAGATCCCTCCAATTTTGTTGGAGAGATATTCATGGACATAAGGTGACCTTCAAATACACTAGGAAACAAAGTTTCTCAAAGTGCTTTACAATCCAAAAATAGACCTAGAATTGAGGAAAATGAAAGTGTTATGTCAAGTACTTAATTCATTTTAAGGATTCCATGTTGAAAATTTGAATATTTCGAAAGATTTTGTATTTTCCCTCATAAAATTGTGTTTCTTTGAAAAAAAAAATTTTTTAAAAAAGATTTTGACATTGCTATAAATAATATAACTAGTGTTGAAGTTGCAAAGGTGCTAGAGTATTTATCCCTATGAGGTTTACCTTTTTGCTTGAAGATTTTTTTGAGTTTACTATGTTTGTACTTGTAGATAAAAAAAAATTTAATTGTGTTTAACCCTTAGACATCTAGGGTTTTTAGAATGCACAAGGATTCCAAAGCTTTTCTTGTTTTATTTGAAAGCAAATCCACATAGAAAAGATTTGTTTTTGTCAATTCAAGGACCTTCCACCATTTGTGTGCAACCATCCACCATTTGAATACAAGACCTTTCATATTTTATGCTAGGGAAGGTTTGCTCTTTTGGGCCTTCCCTAGCTTTGGAGCCTATGCCCTTGAGGCTGTAACCTTCAAATTCATGGAAGCCCTTGGGATCAAGCCTTCCCTTTAGAACATCTCCAATGAAAGGTAGCAAAAGGGTCTACAATAGCGATTCAATCTTGATGGGTGCGTTCATGGTTTGAGTATCCCTAGGAACCATAGGAATATGTAGCAATATTTTATTTATATATCAAAATAATTTTTACATAGGAAAAAATTAATTAAGAAAAAAATTCAATATTAAAAAATTCATATGGTGGTGGTGATTTTTCACTACATATATAATTATGCATCAATATTTACATATTCATCACTTTTTTTTGCATGATTTTGTCTTGTTCATGTGACTTGAACCTAGGGCTTAAAGTTTCAACCCCAATGGATACAAAAATTCAACCAAATGACCCCCAAATAAAATAAAATCCTTTTCCATGTAGCCCTATAGAAGGAATTTTATATGCCTTTCAAAATTGTCATATGGTTTATAATTTGATCAAGTGCATTTAATGAACATTGTTAAACACATATGTAATTTTTTTATGAAAAAAAATTGAATTCAATTGCAATACTTAATAATTTATTTGAAGGATTCAAAAGGACATTTATATAATATCCAATACATTTCTAGGTATATTTATTTATTGAATATAACATTATCTTAATTGTAGGCACACAACAACACATTATGTAATGCTGTAAATATTCTAAAACCCCAAACTTGTCCTATGTAATAATTTGCCCATTAGATGCTCCTTTTGGGTATACCAACTATGAAATGCAACCCCCTTACTTATAAATAGCAAAAAAAGTGCACCCCAAAGGTCACCCTTGCTTGCAAATAAAACACCAACATTGTGACATTTCACAATAAGCTTCACAATTTGGTGGAGGATACAAAGATCATGAAAAAATGTTGTATATTAATTAGTCATCATTGACTACATGACCTTGTTAATGTTGTATGTGAATTTTATTGCTTATAAGCATGGTGACACTAAAACCCAATGTTGTTAAAACCACAAGAACAAGGAAAGGAAAGAACTTTGTGACAAAGGAGGAAAATCCTTTTTATAAGTTGGTGCTATACATCACACAAGATCCTATCAAAAGGAACAAATAAAAGAATCAAATGTTTTGGGAATGCATTGTTACATTACAACAACATTTGATGTACAAATTGTGAGAATTGCTTAACTAAAAGTTTGAAGACAAAATGAGCATGTAACATTCACAAGTTGCAAAATTTGAAACAATTACCAAGTTGCAATCAGTCTCAACAAAATCAACATTTCTAATCAATGCATGTTGCAAAAAGTGCTAGAGCTTTACAAATCCAAGCACCCAAAGAAAGATAAGCTTCTTTTCATATGTTGTGGTTGGTCCTAAAGGACATACCTTGTTGGGCAAAGATTATAGAACAAAATAAAAGAGTGGCCACCAAGAAAAGGAAAGCTCTTAAAACAACCAAGGTTTCCAAAGAATATGTAAACAATGTAAATTTTGTGGAGAATTCCAAAGACTTCAAAGTTGCAATGTGGTCACAAGGTTCACATGTAGTTAAGAATGACCAAAGGATTATGAAACTCAAAAAAAGTACAAACAGAAGCCATAAGTTATAAACATTGCTTTTACAATTTTGAAAAACCCTCCTCCATCATGGAGTACTAGAGTGCACTCTTTACGATTCTTTATGATTCTAGAGGACCAAGTGACAAATGAAAAGGCTTAAGAGTATTTGAAATTCCTATAATTCGAAAAGTTCAAAAAGTTGCATTCACACCAAACATGTTTTGCTTTATTGTTGCAACCAAGCCATTTTCTTTAATGCATGTGCAGTCACTAACCTTTGGACTTTCTCCAACACTTACAATGATGTCCTTAGCTTCATAAAAAACCCCACCTACATATGCTTATATACACTTCAAACAACACAAATAACACAATTCAATTAGAGATTGAATGATAACATCATATCCATATACAAAAACTTTGAAAAGGTAGAATCAATGGTGATTTTTTTTGAATTAAACTTGTTGAGACCTACAAGTCCCACAAATGTATTAAAAAACTTTACAATTGAAATGTGTTTGAAAAGTGTTGTCAATTCTCACCATCTTTAGTAATACCGTCCATGAAACATTTAGGATTGTAATCCATCACAATTATAACTTGCATGTGTAATCCTTCACAAAATAACATCTCCATCGACCTCCAATTTCATTGAGAATTACAAAATTAAGAATGTAGTTTTATGTGAATCATGAAAAAAAATCATGACACTTGGAAAATATGTGTAAATGTGTTGCTTTGTGTGTGCATGTGCTTTGTTCTTTGTGTTTCCTTGCCTTTGTGAAGATGATAAGGATCATTGGATCTTCATTTGCCACGTGCGATGTTAGTCTACTATTGGGGTTCAAAACCCTTTTTGTATTAACCAAGATATAGGGATCACTAGTTAGCTTAACACATTTAGGTTACAATTCTAGTTTGGGGTATCACCATTGGAGATGTTAGATTATAAATTATAAAAAGTAAATGATTCCCAAGGCATTTAAGGCCAAAATTGCAAACCATTGAACAAATATTGTAGCCTTCCCATCTTCATTGATAGGGGAGGTTGGAAATTGGAACCTAAAATTATAATTTGTTTAATGAGAAAGAGTCAATGGGAACCCTAAAAGAAACAATAGAATGGTGCAAACTCTTGAAAACAAACAAAAGTTGATGGGTGCACCACTCATCCAAGGAGGTAGGAAACTTGACAAAGATAAGTAAAATTATAAAATTTGCGATTACTATGTCCTACAATGAAAGTGTGATTTTCAATCCAAATTATTGTGTTTTTCTAAAGTATAAAAAATTAATTTTAATGGCAACTTGAGAGAATGTTTTAATGAAAGTTTGAAATGGTTTCTAAATGGTCAAAGGGGGGAAATATTTATCACTTGATAAGTATGATCATTGATGTTTAATTCTGAAAATTTTCAAATTTTCAAACATAGTTTTTCTTACATATATTACCATGTATACATATATCTTCAATTTTTGAATTTATGATACAAACTTTTCAATATATTGCATGGATGTTAGCATGAATATTGGGATTGAACCTTGCAACTACCTTTGCAAGCAACCACACAACTAAATTTTAATGACAACTTGCACAAACCCATCCTTGGGTGATACCACTAGAAACATCACACCCCAAATGTTTTAAGCCCATCCAACTTCATGATATCATAGGATTTATTTAAGGCAGAATTTTAATTCCAAATTTTATATAAAAAGATCACCCAATTTATGTAGAATTTGAAACTTCAATTGTATTTACAAAAATTTAAGTTTTAATATTCTAACAAGTGATCAAGGAAAAAGTTTCATGAAAGTAAACACTTGGGGTTTTTTTTGTTCAACAACAAAAAACCAAGATACTTTTCAAAATTTTAATATTTTTAATTTTTAGGAGGGCCTCAAATAGTTCTCTTTTTATTTTTTAAATTAAATATTGGATTGAGGCAATTGCAAATTTTTGAAATTTTTTTGAAAATCAAGATTAAGAGGTTTTGAAAGGCCATTACATTCATGTTTACAAAATTGTAATAATAATAATAATTTGTTTTAATCAACAATTTGGGCAATACCAGAATGATTATAGTTGACAATTTTATTTTATTTTTACAATGGTGTAACTTGACATTTAATAATAAAAAATTAATAATCTTAAAAACACATGTGAAAAATGTTTTAAAAACACAATTTTTTTACTTGTGTAACTTATGTAAGTGTTTACAAATTTTCATTAGTGTGTACATAGGTGAAGTACACAAGCTCATGTGATGCAAATCAATAATAAAAAAGATAATTTAAAAATATTAATTTTTAAAAAATTGAATTAAACTAAGTTCACCTTTCCTTGGATTTTGGTGAGGTGGTTCCTAGTGGTACCACCCATGGATGGGTTTGCTTGCTTGTGATTAAACTTTAATTAGTCCTAAAATGGATATATTGTAATACCACAAGCTAGGGTTAGGCTTGACATTAAATAATCCTTAAAAGTTTGTAGTGAATTTTGTTTTGAAACGAGACATTGAGGTGTCAAAATCTTTGATAAATCCATATGTCAAAATATTCTCATATCGTAATAGTGGTGGAGGAGTTGTGTATTGGCACTTAGGATTGATTATAACAACACAACATAACCAAACCTTTTTTCTTAGTTATAATAAAGGAGTGTATAACTAAAGTCACCAAATCCCTTTTTTATGACCAACTTGTATTTGGTTCATTATTTGTAGTCTCCCATTAATGCTTACAATATGTCCAAGTTATTGGAAATCTTCTTGATCTTGATGCTAATAGGTTGTATGTAGCTCAAGGTGTATAAGTCCATCCATATATGGTTGAACTAGGTACTTACATTTATATTTTAAAGGAACCTCACTCAAATGCTAAATTTTCAATGATGAAAATTTTAATAATTAATTTTGTTAATATTTAAAAATAATTAATTATTCATTTTTAATGTGCTAAGCCTGACCCTAGCTTATAATATCCTCTTTTAAGATTGGTTATATGGGTTATAAGAATAAAACTTAGGACAAACAATATGAAATAAAATGAGTAATTATTAGAGCTACTTTATGTTGAAATCAAATTCTTTTGTCATATCCCACATTCACACCCCAAATCTCTCTCAAAAGAAAAACCCACATTCCACACCCATATTCATACTAGCATTCGTGCTTCTCACATCCATTGTGAATAGACATAGATTCATTTAATTGAATCGATGAAAAGGGTGCTCCACTATCAATTTGGAAAAGAGGTGAGGATGGTGTGAAGCAATGTCTCATCATTGTGAAAGTTCAAACGAAATCATTGCATTATGGATGAGTTTTTGGAGTTCAAGAAAAACCTTAAACACAAAGATTTGTTTTTCCAAAACTAAATAAATAACTAAATTCATAAGTGGTGTAGTAAGTTATTCAAAAAGGTTGGCAAGAAGGTAATTCATTTATTTTGTGAAAATATTTAATTAAAGCTTCAAATGTGATGAATATTCATTCCCCTAAATGAAGATTGGAGATTTTTGAAGTTTGTGAAAATAGGGCACAAGTTGGAACATTGGCCATCTTATATAACGTGCGCTTTAAAAACATGGGACAAGTTTGGAACAATAATTGTGGGATTAATCTAAGTAGAATGGATGAGGTGTATGTTAGGAAGACAAACATATATGTTGGTAAAGATGTAAATTATGGCAAAATCAAAGGTAATATTAGAATTTGAGCATGAGATATTTGTACCATTGAAAAGCCCTCAATGAGTAGGGATGCATTGAAGTGGTTTCATAATGTTTAAACCTAAGGTGCAAGAGACATTGAATTTGGAGTAGTTTTTGTTATTAGAAATTCAACTAAATTTGTAAAAATCTGATTTTGAAAGGAGAAATTAGAGATATCCATAAAGTCGGGAAAAGATAGCACCAATACCTTGAGTTTGGTCATAGGGTAAACTGGCTGGTGATCAAACATTTAAGTGTTCAAGGCAGGCTGGATTCAAGGGGAGAGCTCTGTTGTTTTTGGTGTCTAAACAAGACTTGAACCTCTGCCATTGGCACATCTGGTGCACTAAAAAATCGTTGAAAATGAAATAGAATTGAGAAAGTTAATGCCTAGCTACTGAAACTTATTATAAAAATTCGATGATTTGAAAAAAATAAAATTCAAAATTTGACAAATTTTGATATTTTTTTCCATGAAAAATTCTTTTGTATAGGTTGAAACCATATTTAGAGAACACTTTTGTTTGACCCTGCCCTTCACCCACACAAGCACTCTTGCTGAACTCATGCAGATTATGAACACAATTGCCCTGGCCAAGTTTGTGGCATGCTGCTAGTATCAAAGGACAATTTGTCCTCCATGATCTACCTTTTGTCTAATGGACTTTCTGGTCCCAAACAAATGTAAAATTATAAACAATAAACAGTATAGGTCGAAACCATATTTTTCAGGTCAAAATTTAGTGAAGATTTGCCAATAAAGGAAACAATGGTAATCACCAAGATATTAACTCTTGAAAATGATCAGGAGCATAGGATATACCATAGTAGTACCTTGGCAACTTCAACACATGTTTGTCAAATCATTAATTAATTTTGAAAATTTCATTTTGCAACATATAGGTGATTTGTGAACACTCAATATTTTCCTTCAAAAAAATTTTTTTCTTCGAATTATTTATTTTGAAAATTTTGACATTTCTGAAAATAATATAATTAGTGTCCAAGCTGCCAACTTCCAAAGGTATAAAAATGGGTCAGACATTCTATTCTGCAGATTTTTTTATTTTTTTTCAAATTCCTCGAGTAGGTCCCCTGGAGAGGATGGATCCCGGCGTTAGTTAGAGTTAAATAGTGACCGTCCTAGGTGGGCTGTGTAGGTCTAGATGTGGCTAATTTAATTATTTTTATTTCCAAAAAAGCAGCCAAAAAAATCCCCTAAAAATCACAAAGTTTTCTCTTCTTTTTTTTCCCTTTTTTTCCCCCCCTTTTTTTCATTTTCTGAAAAAGAAATCGCCAAGTTACCAAAATTCAATCTTTATGTGTAGTGTAAAGGCCCCAGGATGGGTGCTTTACGGAAAATAATGGACTACAAGTTGGGAGTCAAGAATTTTCGTAACGCTCTCATCTGTGGGCTTTTACATGGCGTAAAAAGCAGGCTCTGTTTTTTAATCCTACATTCAGTATGCTGGAATGGGGCAGGGTACCCATCTGGCATGAATTATTCTGGATCATCCAATCTCAGAACCGACATCTGAGGCCATTTGGAATCGTAATAGTACATAAACAAACATACAAATATTACATTCTGGTTCTGAATCTGCTGCTAACTGCAGACCATTCTGGTTCTGAATCTGTCAGCCAACTGCAGACCTCTGTTTTTTTTTGCGTTGGGTTTTTCTGAATCTGTGAACTGCAGACCATTCTGGTTCTGAAGCTGGTGGCCAACTGCAGAACATTCTGGTTCTGAATCTGTTGCAAACCGCAGACCATTCTGGTTGTGAATCTACCACCTAGGGAAGTGGAAGAAGGAGGAGGGACGAAGGCGGGACGGAGGAGGTTGTTCAACTGTCGTCAACCGTCTGTCTGTCCCTCGTCCTCTGGCTCGGCGCGCTTCCATCTTCGGCTGCCTACTTCTACTAGGTCCCCCCTGCTCTTGTCGCTGTGTCTCGCTCACTTTTCTCGTTCTCTGGATCCGCAACCACCTCGTCATTTTCGTTCTCTGCTCCCCCTCTACAGAACCCATTTTCGTTCTCATACGCACCCACCCACCAGGTCCAATCCACCATATCCCACTTCACAATATATCTTTCTATCTATTTATCTATTTATCTATCTATCTATCTATCCCCTTTTGTTGTCCAGAGCTTGTTCTGAATCCTCCTGCTGACAACTCCCCATTTTCAAAAAACCAAAACCCACCTTCAAATCAACAAGCTCTCACGAACTGTTTTTGTTTCCAAAATCACATTGCAAAGCTTAGCTTACATTATTATTGTTTGGCATAGACTCTCAGAATTTTTTTTCTCACCATCATCATCCCTGAGACATCTTCTTTGACATGCATCATCATCATCTGCAGCACTTGACACCAAGCACCTCTCCAGATCACTTACCCCACATTGCTGCAGCAAAATATTATTAGCAGGCAAAAAAGAAGCATCTGAACTGGCCTTCTTCATCTCTGTTGGACACACACACACATACACAGATCATCATTTGTCTGTCTTGTTACTGCTGCAGCTTTAGAGACATGCCCATTTCCTAGTTTTGAAGAACTTTGTTTCTCATCTGGGTCCTGAAAGATTACACTACTGTTCTTGATTACCTCTGAGTTTGACAGTGTTCTGTGATGATCTGCACATGATAGAGAAAGAAAAAGGGACTTGATGATAGATGTTTGAGTCATCAGTGAGTTGTTGAGAGAAGGAGAGAGAGAGTTTGACAGTGAGAAACAATAAAGGAGTTCAACCAATTTGTGCCATGAGAGATGATAGAGAGTGACACTGTTGAAGATACTTTTAAATGAGTGCTGCAACAGTGTGTTGTTGAGAGACAGCAAATCGATCTGAGTTCAAAGAAAAGAAAAGTTGGGGATATAAAGGAGTAGTAGTCAGCAAAGCTCAATGGGGTTGCAGACTGGTCATCGTAGACTGCGAGCTGCTGCTGGGGCTGTTTCATGTCTGGTAACTCTTGGACTTGTGTTTCTTTCTGGGTTCATGTTTCAGTACCTCTGGACAGCTCTTTCTCTGGCTCTGTGTCTGTCTGTGCATTCCCATGATTCTGCATATCATTGAATATTTGGTAATGTCACCCACCAATTTTAACAGTAAGGAGCAACAAATAACTTGAATAAAGTTGAAGATTTATCATCATAACCACCCTCCTCTGATTGGAACTTGCATGCTGTCAAGCCATGAAGCTCTCTCTCTCTCTCTCTCAATGTAATATTGAAGTACCTACACCACATTCAAGGCACTGCTGTGATGAGCAATAGAATTGTGCAATGGTAGCACAACAAAACATTCAGCAAGAAACCTTCACTCTTCTCCTAGCTATGAATACTTATGGCAATTGAGCAACATCACATGCCTACCACATGCTAGAGTTCTCTGACCACATAAAATCAGAAACTTTCAAAAGAAAGTCTCACACCCAAAACCAGATTCAAGGTCCTTGTCTCTCCTTGCATATCATGATCAGGTCAGCTATATTACCTGTACACATTTTACCTACACAGCAGTAGAGTCAAGCTCCGCTTGAGTACTACCCCAAGCTCAGTCAGACTCACTAATGTATAGATATGTACAAGAGGCTTACAACCACAAAACAAGCAGAGAAATACACTCAGAAAGCCATGGAACTTGTTGGGTCTTCCTCTTCCTCAGCTTGGGTGTCAAAGTGTTTTAGAGAGAATTGGGAATCATTCTGCATCTAGATCTCACCTAAGGGTTCTTCAAGATACATACATGCTACAAGGTTTGGTTATTGCCTCCAGACATTGAGCAAGAATCCAATGCGGATCTCTCTCTCTTTCCCTCTCTTGCAGTGAATTCTCTAAGCATATGATGTAATGGGTCTTGCAGCAGCTGCAGACTCCAAGCTTTGCATCCAGGCGATGGGTCCGGAGGGCAAGGCTTGAACAGCAGCACAGGTGCAGGAGGAATACTACTGTTGGGTTTTTGTTGTACTACTCCATCCTGTTTGCTTCCATTTTGGACACTGTGGATGCCCGGCCTCATGTGCGGGGGAAACTGAACTGGAGGAGCGCGCATGCTACCTTCTATGGGGGCGCTGACGCCTCAGGCACCATGGGTATGTCCTGTTTGTAGCCCTTGTCTTGAGCACTTGAAGGGATTAGTTCTCTTGAAGGGTCTACTGCAAGTCGGGAGAAGGGACGAGAAAGATTATGAACAAGAAGAAGATGGTGATCCTCTAAGAGGAGAGCTTTGCTGTGTTGTGCTGTGTGCTGTTGCAGGGGGAGCTTGCGGCTACGGGAACCTGTATGGGCAAGGCTATGGCACAGAGTCTACAGCGTTGAGCAGCGTGCTTTTCAACAACGGTGCAAAGTGTGGAGCTTGCTATGCCATCATGTGCTACCGCTCCAAGCATTGCTTCCCAGGCACTCCCAAAGTGACGGTCACGGCCACCAACTTCTGTCCTCCCAACGAAGCCTTGCCCAACAACAACGGCGGCTGGTGCAACCCTCCCTTGCGGCATTTCGACTTGGCGCAACCTGTGTTCTCGCGCATTGCAGACTGGAAAGCTGGCATCATCCCAGTTCTCTTCAGAAGGTAAGGCCCAGTCTGTTGCTGCAAAGTTTCGTCTATGATCTTGATGAAGCTCACTCCTCGTCCAGTCTCTGTTGCTGTTCGTGACAACCTTAAGCTCTTAAGGAAGCTTGTGTTTTTTTGCGGTTTGTTTGTTTGTGTCAGGGTCCCATGCGTGAAGAATGGAGGCATTCGCTTCACGATCAATGGCAACAAGTACTTCAACTTGGTGCTCATCACCAACGTCGGGGGCAAAGGAGATGTCCGAGCCGTGGAGTTCAAGCGCGGCGATGGCGGCGTATGGCAATCGATGACGCGCAATTGGGGCATGAACTGGCAAACTAACACGGTGTTGGTCGGGCAAGCCATCTCCTTCCGCATCACCACTAGCGATGGCAGAACCACCACATCCTTGGATGCTGCCCCTTCCGACTGGCGTTTCGGCCAGACCTTTGAAGGCTCTCAGTTTACAACATAGCTGCAAGCAGATCTGTCGTAGTTTTTGTGTTCTCTCGAGACATGGCTTTCTTCTTGCTTACTGTTTGCTTGCTTGCTTGCAGCAAAGTTGTTCCTGATGATGAGTGTAGAAAGAAGGCTTTAGCAACAAACCGCAAAGCTCAATTCTTACTGCTGCAACTTTCTTCTTCTTCTTCGTGTCAGTAATGTTTGCGAGGAGGAGATCAGTTCTTGCAACTGTGTATGAATCTTCTTCAAGTGCAGCATTGTAATTGCAGTAGCAGAGTACTACCAGTTGCCATCGCTCCCAATGCATACTATTGCTCATTGTGCGAGCACTTCTTTCTTGTTCCACTGCAACATGCTGGATTGCTATCTCGTTGTCTGTCTGTCTGTCTGTCTTGTCTTCTTCACCAATTTTGGAGAAGAATACGTTTGATCTTGGACATGATCTCCTCCTTTTGCCTTCTCAAACGTTCTGATCTGCTTCTTTGCAGCTAGCTTCAACAGTACGTACGCCATCTCTGTTGTCCAGAATTGGCAATCCAAAAGCTCCATCGACAGGGCATTACCACTTCTGGTAAGCGGAGAAAACACACAGAAAACAAAAGAAATTCTGAACTGCATTGATCTTCTCCAGCAAGGCTCATCCACAGCGCTGTCTACAATTGTCTTTCTTCGGCTTTCTTCGAGAGATCATCATCGTCCTTCACAATATCCCTCTCTCCTTTACCTTATCAAACGCTCTGTGCAGAAGCAGATTCAACAGGTCGTTCATGCCGTCGCACGGGCGTCTCTTCTGTTTTCCACAATTGGCAATCCACAAAGATCCATCGACAAGAGGGCTGTCTTCTCGTAAGTGCAAAACACACAGAAAACAAAAACCTTAGCGATTCTCTGAAATTTTTTTGTAGAAAGAAGCTTGCAAGTCTTTGGCCTCGCACAACAGCTTTCTTTACCCTTGTATCGATCATCTGGAGCAATGGCTCATATCGTTGTCTACAAAATTGTTGTTCTTTTCTCGGCTTTCCAGAGATGATCATCGTCCTTCACAATCCCTCTCTCTCTCTTCTCTCTCTCTCCTTTCTCCTATCTATCACTTGAACAAGAGTGTTTTGCACCGCAATCTTGCAACTCTAGTTTTCTGATGATGTTTCTTACAGTGGTCTACTTCCGATTGTGCTAACTTCTGCTTGTGGATTTCCCCGTTCGTGTCTAATCCGTGGTGAGCGCGAGGTTTCCGATGGACACGAGCAAACAAAGATCAGATTCTTCGGCAGTTGGTTGTCAAAGTCCATTGCAGTGAGTTTTTCCTTACCACTCTTGTGCGAACTTTCTTGGTGGAATTCATTCCCGTCCGCATCTGATCACAGGCGAAGTTCCTGATCAACATGTTCATGTTTGTGACTGCCTGGCAATCTTATTAGTGTATCTCTGCCGCGTTTTTCAGGCAGATGACGTCTTTGTTCCTCACATGTTGAGTTTGTTTCTTGATGCTGTTGTTTGCATACAAGTGTGATCTTGCCTCCTCTCTTTGAGGAACACAATGCTGTTTGCATACATTGTGATCTTGCCTCCTCTCTTTGAGGAACACAATGTTGTTTGCATACATTGTGATCTTGCCTCCTCTCCTCAAGAAACGCAAGGAATGGATGGAGCTCAATCGATTTCAGCTTTCTTTGCCAGGGTCTGCTACATACATTCTGATGCAACAATTCAATTGCATTGGGCAAACAATAAAAGGTACTTACCTTCTCAAGCACCCAAAATGAACCATGCTGCACAAGTAGCCATAGGTACTAACACCCAAGGGAGGAAGATTGTTGTCTACAGAGCTTGAAACAAAGTAGATCAGAATGGAGTAGCTCAAATCAAAGCAAAACAAAACCACTAAGAAAACAAGCTCTAGTACTTTTTATTATGCTTGCTCTGTTGATGCTTTGTTGCATATAAGTTCTCATTAGCAGCAACAGAATACTTGAATGACTGGCATGACTATCTTCTCACTTCAATGTCTGGTGCTGCTGAATTTTTCTTGCTGCTCAAGAACATAGTCAATTGATTACAAGCAATTGATTACATTGGCCACATTTATCTAGTCATCATCACTGATGTCTAACCGTCTCTTGGCTTTTACATTTGAGAGTTGCATAATAAGCACACAGATGAAAACACAAAAAAAGTAGGCACTGCATGAAATGTAACAAAATCTGTTATGTACAGAAAACCAGGCATTTGTCTCAATGCCTGGAAGCATGAGAGCAAGTGAGGGGGGAGGAGCCACCACAACCACCATTGGCAATGATTCTACAGTGCCCATGATTCCTACTGAACAAATCTCATGCACATCATGTCTGTCAAAACTCACAAGGTTATGATCATACTGGGATAGGGGAGCCTGGCTTCATACTACTCTTCTAAAATGGAATCTGTCTCAACAGAAAGTCCAGAGACCAAGCAATGCTATTGCAACACTTCATCAATAAGGCAGGCAGGCAGGCAGGCAGTGCCAGTAGGCTTGAAGTGGAGCTCAGGAGGATGTGAGAGCTCACAAAACACTAATCCTTATCTGCAACTGTCTCCATTACATTCCTGAAGGGCAGCAGAATTCTCTGTATCAACCACAACACACCAAAGAAGACAGCTTGATATATGACTGCGAATGCTTGGGTTGTTGGTGGCATCAAGGTTCATAAACAGCAGCACCCACAAAAGAAATGCCTTCTGCTGCAAGAGTTGTTGTGAAACCTGGGCATTTCAGAGATAAAAAAGCCACGCCCAACTGTCACAAACAGCTCTACTTGAAACTCTCCCACTAACAAAAGGTATATTTCTTGCTCCTGGAGTGTCACCTCATTAAGTAGAGCCCCTCCACCCTTTGGTGAGGGATCTCAGGACTTCAGGAAATTCTAGCTCCAAACTCCAGCAACATCCTGCAGCAGCCTTCTGCAGTTTTTGGCCCTTCTGCTTTCATGTAAAATGTCCAGAGAATTTCAGCTGTACCTTCTGTCCTTCCTGCAACTGTACAAAACCTATCCATGTCATCACTTTCTGTCCTCACTACACTTGAAGTCAAAGTCTACATATGTTCTCTGCAAAATGGGTCTCTGGCAAGTTGCTGTATGTCAGAAGCTGGCAGCCTGTACTGATCCAAACATTGCCATTAAGTGTCAGCTAAAATCAACTCCTTAGCAATAAGTTTTTATTGTATATAAACAGCAGTTTCAATCAGTCTCTCCTGTTGTGTTTTGCAGTACCATCGATTAGCTGCAACAACAATTACAGGTCCATGTTTGGGTTAGGAGCAGATGTCTGTGTGTGGGCAACATCATCGGAGTTGCTGCTGGCTGCTTGCTGTTGCATGGGTGGTGGTGGTGGTGGTGCAGCAGCAGCTGCATCCAGGATCTCAAACTGATCCTGGGTCATCTGTGACACTTCAGATGGTGACAAAATCTTGATTGACCGCACACAGTTCACAAATTCCCTGTATAGCACTCATCACAGGGCAACAATCAGGTGCGAGTTCTTCTAACAGAACAGAAAAACAAAAAGATCACTGTTTATACACTATCAGATTCACAACCAAAAGCTCAAACAAACTGAAAAAACTAAGCCCCAAAAAACCAGCAGGAAAACTAACCTAGATGCTGTTTCCAGGACAATAACTAGTGAATCAACCAGGATTCTTCACCACCCAGCATAGACAAACTGGTGAAGGCACTAGTTAGGAGAGGCAACATAAGAAGAACAGGACAAGGGCTTACTCCCATGGATCATCACCAACTAGTAGTGTATCATTCTCGTGGTCCACAAACACAAGCTGCCAGCCTGATTTTACTGGTCCATCCAGCATGCCTTCTAAGTTGAACATTTGTGCAAGCTCACTGCGCAGCTCTGCATAGTTGTGAAAGTTCCTGACATCCAAAGATCTTCCTGGCATTCCAAACTTATGTACCTGGGGAGGATATTCCACACACACTGTTGATAAAAAATAAAATAAAATAGGCAATGGAAATGAGTTATTGACATAACTTTGAACTTTCCTGCTCTCATAAAGAGCTTAGAAGAACAATTCATAAGATTTGATATCTTGATACTCATGCAACATGTTTTTTCAGCCTTAAAATTAGGTGAGCTCCATTGAAGTTTTTATGTACAAAGAAGGCATTGAAAAAAATTTCTACCTTGGTGAAAGTGCGCAGAGGTGGTGGTGGTGCAGCTTGCATGGAAGACCAGGAAGCAACAGAGTTTCGTTGGTATACACCATTATTGTCCATACCTCCAGTAGAAATAACCCCAGATGCTGCAATGGTGGGGTGATTTGGTGTGGCTGGTGGACAAAATGCACCTTGCATTATGTTGCTGCCAGGAAACCCATCTTGCTGCTCCCTAGTCTTTTCATGATATGTGTGATGGGAGTTGAGAGGTGCTGAAGCAGTTAGAGGCTGATCAATTGGAACACCAAAGAGAAGATGGCGGTCTGCTTGCAACTGATCTCCATCCTGTTCATTGTCCCTAAACCCACCCAAAGGTGGAAGTTCAGCAAGGCCAGCTTCAACACTGACTTGACTGCGTTGTGGATGTGTAAATGGACTCATCACTTGAGAACAGGGTGATGAGTCTGCTTGGCCACCCAATTGTGTAGAGCCCATAGACTGTGCATCAGTTTGGTTCTGGTTTTGCATTGTAGAGAACCAGGGTGACACCTGCCACACCAGATAAGCTAGCCTTGGTCAGCTGTACAGAACATGCTGTGGATCAAGCAGGATTCACTCTACTGCTGGTTAATTTCCATTCAGGTAGGAAATGAGACAGAAGAGAAGCAGATCAGAGAATTCATTGAGAAGCAGATAGCAGCAGGTTCAATACCTGAGGATCTTGCACAATAAGGTCAGTTCCCTGTATGGAGGTCTGCATTTCACTCTGGTTAGGTCGCAGAATGTTGAAAAAATGGTTGTTTTCCCTTGTTGGGCTGTTGGTCTGGTCAGTTCTTCCTAGCAAGCCTTGCAACGAAAATGAGGAGGGAACCATCTGTAGTTCAGATTCACAATAACTAGTTTCTGGCCGCATCGAGCATACCAAATCCACTTGTGGCTGTGGTCCACTAAAAGAAAGCTGGAGAAGTGGCCCAGAAACATCAACCATTTGATGCATGGACTGTTGGTCCTGTTGTTGAGACTGGAAATGCAACTGTTGTGATGACAGCAGGGACTGAGGATGAAATTGTTTTGAGGAATCTCTGGTCCGGATTTCTTGGAGGGCCTCTGCAGCCAAAGCACGGTAAAACTCATTCTGTGTAGATGGTACTGCTGACTCCAGCCTTTGTTGAGGTGGCCGCATCCTAGGAGTTGAGGAGTCCATGCCTAGGCTGTGAAAGTTGGGCACTCCTAGGGAGTCACTTCCACCAGCCCACATCTGCGACTTCTTAAGCCATGATTCAATGTCCTCCTCTTCACCTGGCAGAGATACAATTCAATCAGCAGCCCTGGGATGGCAGCTGAGCCCCAAATACATTGTCATTCCAAAACAGGTTTCCTGACTCATGGACCTTACCTCTGCTCCCACGAGTACGCTTTGATCTTAATGCAAGCGGAGGAGGGCACAAAAGAAATGGTGCAGGAAGAGGTTCAATATCCCAGATCGACACCCGCTGTTGTCGCTCTCCTGCAGTGGACTCATCCCATCCAACCTGCACAACAACACATACAGCATCCACCTTCAGCACATCCTGAGGAATTTCTCAGGACACAGGATGCCCAGGCCTCCAATTTCCAGGTGTTGTGCAATCCTTTCCTTTGCACACATCGATGAAGCAGAATCTTTGCTGTAACATCCAAAGTGCAACACAAAGCAACACAAACATCTGTCAAAGTTTCAATTGGGTTAGAGGGGATAGACCTTGAGGGATCGCCAATCTGACTTTGGCCACCTGATGGGATCAAGGTCCCCAATCCCAGTGATAGTTCCCATATACCTGCAGCTTGAAAGGCAAATTCCTTAGGAGTGCATAAAACAGATTGGAGGCACGAGCATGCAACAAAGCATGGTATAGGAAAACAGGTCTGAAGTATGGAGAATTCTTTGTTGGTGGAGGCAGGTTGCACAGGTCCTTACCTCCGAACACTAGATTCCTCAGTCTCAAACACCATGCGAAAACGCATTCCCACACTGACCTGAGTGTTGATCGCCTTATGATATTTGGCCACTGGGATGACAAACTCAGATGGGCTTTGCCTGAAACAAAGGACAAATATGTGGCATTTAGAAGAAAACCAAAAGGATACATTCTCTCATGTTATATAGGTGCAGAAAATCTGGCCATGTAAACAGATGAAAACAAAACTGACAAGCTCACCCAACAGAACATGCAACTTATCACAATGCATGTATGATTTGCAGCCAACCTTGGGTTGTAGAATATTGTGAAACGGCTGTTTGTGGCCGCAGCATGATTGGCAGCAGCAAGGACACCAATATGCATGCTATCACTGGACAATACTGATGATGGCATAATCATTTGCTGTCGGTTAGCACGTCTAATTCCCAACAATAGCTGACCTTTGTCATCCCTGTGTTTCCAGTCAGGAGATCAGTGAGCACATGGCCAGGACAAAAGCAAACAAACAGACACCAAAGTAGTTGCAAAGATGGGATGAAAGGTAGTCTGTTACCGTATGAACAGAACAGAGTCTCCCGCTTGCAGTCTCTTGGCACTCACAAATACACTCCACCCAGTAGTGAGAAGATGCCTGCGGGGCTGGCCTGCAAAAGAACAAAAAAAAATATTGATCAGAACTTTTCGTTGCTTCTAGTATGCTGAACACAGACACTGAAGAAACTGAAGTTACCTACCAAGTTGCAAAACAGGTTTCCTAGCAGTAATTCAGAGTAAAAAAAAGGTTTAGACATTGCTCACCTCGATAGATATGACGAAAGTGCCATTCCTGATCATGCAGGTCCCTGGCTATGAGCTCCTGTGCTGGTGGCTGCTGCGAGAAATCCTGGAAGTTCCAAGAATAACATGACCTTACTGTTGACAATGGCACTTTAGAGTTGTTTCACCAGGAAAAGCTCAGACAATGAGTTGCAAGGTTCTACCAAAGAGCACATGTGCTCGGAAACAAAGAAACATCAAATTGGCAAAGACAATGGAGGGACAACATACCAAGGGTGGAAACACTTTCTCTGCAGCACGGCGTGGAACTGAGAAACCACCATGAGTACTAGTGTCACTCGCAGTCAAGGTCTTGCAAAAGTAGTCTGTTGGCTGTCTGTTGGGCTTGGGCAAATCTTGAGCCAACAATGCATTCTTCTGCTGCTGCAAGGGCATAATAAGGAATCATATCAGCTCATCCTGCTCGTGAGCCTTGAGATTGACAGACGCAATTGACAGAGCACCTACACCCACTGGGAACTTACAGAAGTAGGCAAAGGTATCAAGGTCATCTGTGCATATACTTCATCTGTTTCCAAATCAGCCTGCAGAAAAACAACAGAAACCCATCTCCGTCAGCCACTCAAAAGTTCAGTTGTAGACACGGTTGCAGAGCTCAGACACGTAAGTTTCTGACACACACCCAAAGGTCTCATCTTTAGAGTCAAGAGACCTTACAAAGCAGCAGAAAACAGGAAATGAGCTCTTATTGATAGTTACATGCTAGACTTTGCAGGGAGGTGTGCTTTGCAGAAAGAAGAAATGCCACAAATTACAAGACAAACCAGTTGACAAGAAAGGGGGTCTGTCCATCTGTACATGAAGGGTAACATTGTCCAGCAGACAGATGAGCCATGAAGGAAGGTTGGGATAGTTTGGAATATGAGAGTCCAATTCCTTCTGTGTCGATGCAGCCACCTGCAAACCCATGTGAAACATGAAACAAAGGAAACAAAGCCCTTCAGAAAACACATGAATGGAAATTAATCTGCCTTTTCAGCTCACTTGCTGACCACCACCTCTAAGTACCTCAGCAGAGAAGAAGCAGAGTGCAAGAGAGAAGAACACAAAAACTAAAGGAATCTGGAAGAGAGAGCCAGCCCACCATGGGACTCGGAATAGTTGGTTACCTGCTCAGTGTGCCCTTGGGGAAAGTAGACAACACGGCTACTGACTGAAGGTAGTGAAACCAAAGGTCCAGCACACGCATGCCACAGCTCCGAGTTCAGACATCTTCTATCTGTGCAAGACCCACATCTCAATTTCTTAGATTATCCTCCAGTCAGTCAGACCTCCTCTGCAGACACCTCAAACTAAGTCAAGCTCAGAGACTGAAAAGACTTGTCGTTGTCCTCATGAGACCAACCAGAAAGGGTTTCAAAGGGTTTGTTTCTTTCTTTCCTGCAAGAAACAAACCAACTCAGCTCCACACCCTGAACTTTCCATGTTTTCCAATTTTTTCTTTGCGAAAAAGAAATGGATTTTGTTTCTTCTTCTTGCAAGAAACAAAACCAGACTCCGGGATTTCCCACTTTCTCATTTCTTTCTTGTTCTCTCTTGGGTGCAGCGGCCAAGCTTGCAGACAAAGGGCTCTAGCCCAGAAGAGGGCAGCAACAGCAATGGGATCTTGCAGGGAGAAAGGAAAGAGGATCATAAAGGGATTTTCTTACTATACCTTGCTCGGTCGACAACGACGGAGGAGAATAGCCCGGGGCTGAAAGCCGCATTGGTGGACATGGATACATCGCGAGCTGTGGACACCACGATGGAATCCTTCGAGGAGAGATCCGTGACGGCAGCAAAAATACAGTTGGGAAGAGAAGACCCAGCAACAAGCTCTCTTGTAAGCACACGCTCCTCTTGCAACTGTTGCAGCAGACTATGTGTCTTTCTTTCTATCTACTCGACCGAATGCTCCATCTCCATTTTCTACGCACTAACACAAGATTCAACTCGCCGGCGGTAAATCCGATCTCACTCTTCTTCTTTGACGTCTCCTCCACCATGTCCGATCTGCACAGACCCACAACACCCACAAAAACCGCCATCATAAAGCATGCTGGGAGAGAGGGAGGGAGGAGTTCCATCTTCTTCTTCTTCTTCTTCAAGTCCACCGTCGTCGTCTCCTTCCCAATGCATGTAAACCAACCCATCTCCTACCCTTCTTCTTCTTCACCCACCCAAGATCCTCATCATCTATATTCCTCTATTCTCATGCTTGTAAGTAAGCACAGCCGAATGTCTCTCTTCTCTCGCGCAGCTGAGCGCAGTGTGCACCCAACCAAATCATCGCCATAGCCACGACCCATTTCCATACCACCTGCGGAAAGTCCTGTACCTTCCTCACCTTTTTCGCACAGTGGGTGGCGGTGCTTCACCAGCCCCTGTAGACAAGCGCATGCGCGCGAAAACGCGACTGACCCATATCATCATCTTACGCTAATACTACTGCAACAGACATTTTCACACGGATATGAATGAAACACACGACGATGACGACGACGACGGCCAGCTTCCGAAGTTCTCTTCTTCTTCTTCTTCTTCTTCTTACCTTCTGAAGTGCCAAAGGCCAGCACTAGTGGAGGTTGTAGTAGCAGCAGCTCAATTCGACAAGAAAGAAACTACAACCACATCCCACGACGTTTGTCGAATCCGGTTCTGCCTGCTGCTTCAGTCCCAGCAGACGCTGTCGAATGAGGATTCAAGTTCGAGCTGAATCTCGAGAACAGAGGGAAAAAAAAGAAAGAGAGCTTCTCAAAGAGAACTGACTAGGTACTTGTGTATTACCCGTCCCCTTTTCTCTTCAAGCTAAACACTCACGTGTTTTCCTGCTACCACTTCAATCCAAGGAGATTTTAAAAAAAAAAACCGGATGCAAATAGAATTGTCACAGGAGTCCCAGCCAAAGGACACACAGAGTGGCGAAGAGAGAGACAGAGAGAGGGTGCGTGATGATGATGAGGAAGATGGACACAGTTCGACAACATTGAGAAAGAACCAAAGCTCCCTGAAAATGCTTGTTGCGTGTTTGGAGGTACCCACGATTCGGAACAGAAGAGATATGTCCAAAGGGAATCAAAATGCATCCAAAAAAGCCATTATATCAGGGAGATGATGATGGATTCGTTCGCGACAACAACTGCGAAACTATTTGGAGACGGCTGTGACGTGCAGACAAAAGGACCAGGAAGGAAGCAAACGCGACAGAAACTCGAGAGACAAAAAGGAGAGCAAATCACACAGAGAGAGAGAGAGAGAGAGAGAGAGAGAGAGACCCTACTAGTAGGTACCCTAAGGACCCTATTAATAGGTACCCTAAGGTCCCTACCAATAGGTACCCTACCTAGTAGGTTCCTACTGCTGTCCCCCTATTAGGGTAACCCAGTTGTCTGGTTTTGACCCCACCTCCGTCAACGTGGTCGGGGTTAAAGCCGATGTTGGGTTTGGTTTTTTTCACCCCCCACTTCGGTGGGCTTTGGGTGGACCCAGCACCCACATTGGGTAGACAAACCATGGTCAAGAGTAAAAAAAAACCTCCAATTATTTTAGGGTTACTTCCCAACATTAGGGTTATCCCATCCCTAGACTAAATTTCAGAGGGTCTCCTCTCTTAGTCGAAATATAATGTTTTATGAGAGTTAAATATTAGCTCTAAGAGCATCTCCACCAACGTTCAGGATGATGTGACCCTGCACTGGAAAATCTTGGATGAGGTTGATCAGTCAAGTCCAGTGAATCCACTGGAAGGAAGACTGCTGGGACCCTGGAAAAGTGTACCAGCAGCTTTCAGAGCCCTCCCTCGGGTTCTGACTATTCCCTGTTTCTAATTGGGTAGATGGTTTGATTGGTCCAAGTGGTTTGCTATTAGTAGTCTCCCACCTACTGGCAGTCGCGGTTGCAGTTTTATGGATAAGGGTTGGAAAACAGTTCCTAACTAAAACTTGGATGTGAGAAATAATTTTTGCAGGGCTACATACTCAGCGTTGGTGGAGATGCTCTGCGATAGTTCACCCCCTGGCCAATGGTTGGGTCTTTTTTTTCCCCCACCACTACCAGACTTGGTGTGGGAGGTGCAAGGTAAGGCCCCAGGATGGGGGCAATCAATCGCAAAAGGGAGGGAGGAGGGGCCCTAGCGCATTTGGCATTCGAGGAATGTGGATACCACAATGTTTTCAAAGAGGGGCCATCCCGGGCCATTCAAAAGTGTCCTCAACAAGGGACATGGGGGCACTTGGCATATTATGAACGTTGGTAGCCAAAATGCCCTCAATGAGGGGCCCTGGGGCACTCAACAAATGTCCTCTATGAGGGGCCCAAGGCACTTGGAAATGCCCTCAATGAGGGGGGGGCCCAGGGCACTCATTCACATTTTACAAAATACGGTGGTCAAAATGTCATCAATGAGGGACCCAAGAGAAACATGGAACTTTAGGTGCAGGGGTAATGCTCAAGGAGCCGGGCACTTTCAAAATATGTGGCCGGTCGGCCCCTTGTTCTTTCACAACTAATGGGCCTCTTATTTCGGGAACCACTTTTTTTTTTTTTTCCCATGATGCCCACCTAAAAGAAGCAGCCCAAGTTGGGTGTTTCAAAAAGCAAAATGTGTGCTTGAGTGGGTGTTCCATTTTTTGAAATGCCTGCCCAAGTGGGTGGTTTGTTTTTTGAAATGCCCGACATTTTGCTAAGGAAAAATTCTGCATTATAAGACACCCTCCCCATACACTAGAAATTTTCTACAAGTGTTTTACAAACATGGCCACTTAAATGTTGTTACTAAGGGCCCCTACTTACTCAGCATTTCAAGGATGTGGCCCTAAATGTCATAGAGTGCCTACCAGGGGGACCCGTCAAGGTTCCTTACAAATTTTCAGGCCCCTGATATGGGGAACCTTAGATTTAAGGTGCCAATTCTGTATAACTAGAAAACTTTTAGCCAAGTCTTTTACAGACTTTGGGTTGTCAAGGCTTTCTTATTTTTGTTGAATTTTTCAAAGAAAAAAAATTATTTTAAAGGAAATGTAAAGTTTATCACTCAAATAAGTGTTAATTATGTGTTTTCTTCACATCCATTGTAATTATTCCTCATTCCTCTACCTATTTTTTTTGGAGGTGGACACAAAGTATTGGGCAGGTAAGTCATTAATTAGCCTACAAATGTAAATAGCAAATATAATTACATGCATTACCCAGTGAATTCTCTTTTTTTCAATTATTTTATTTTTAAAAAAGTGGCAAAAAAAAATTTTGCTAAGAAAATACATTCTTCCAGATTTGCCTCAATAAAAAAAATTCTAAAATTTAGCAAAAATTCACCACAAAAAAAATCCACTAGCTCTCATACGGTATATCCATTTCCAATTGTGTACTGCCACCCTCTTGATTACCATACTTGACTAGTAAATACTTCAACTTTACCTTGTTTTTACCCTCTTTGATATTAGCATAGGTTTAAAGTTTACCCTTGTTGCGGGAGGGTAATTGTTTTGTGACATGTAAAAATTCAATCACTCAAATTTCATCTTATAACATGTAGTAACAATGTGAGTGACAATTGACTATGGTGGAATTGTTCATGTTAAGATTATTGCATGCATTTTGGCATTTTATTTGCATTCCTTTCAAGTACTATTTTACCTCAAACAAGTTTTGAACCTTAACACTCTTGGAATCTCTTTAGATCACACCATCATTTGTCACCATGATTATGCTTTGAATGTATTATTAAAGGTGTTGAATGGTTTCATTTTATTTTCATTATTATTAGTTTTTGAAGAATATCTTCAATTTCATGTGTTCATCCCTCCAATGCCAATTGCACAACTAGTCACCATCCCAAGTGTGATTTTGTCATACTTGTACACATAATCTACAGCTTTACTCTTCATGCATTGACGTATAAACATCATTTAGGATAAATCTAGGGTATGCATTTGTTCCTACCCTTATTCTATTAATACTACTAGGGTGGCCAAAATGAGAGAGTTTTTGGTTATAAAATTTTGGTTATAATACTTTACCTATACTTGGATTGATAATTTTTTTTAAATGTCCATATACCCTCTACCTGAATTGGAAACAACTTAACGCCTATATACATTTACCATGTATGTCATTGTTTACCCATAACCGGCGGATATATTGAAAGTACCCACCCAACACACCAAGGCTTTCAATTCTTCTTGTAAATTATCCTATTAAAAGCTTAGATTTTACTCTTGTCATCCATTGCTTTCCATGCTTTGTTTTGTTTTGGTCATGTGAAGTGTGTGTGTGTGGAAAAAAGAAAGAAAGGACATGTTGTGTGAGCTAGGAAAAGAGAAAGAGGAGGAGGTGTTAGGAACTCATGAATGCCAAATGTACATGATGAACATAGCAAAAGCTGCATGTGAGCATTAGGCTTAAGTTGGATAATGGGTTATAGGAATTTGTGGCAAGCCAAAGCTGAGTCATCTCTCTAACTAGCATATTCCTGCATCAAAGTTAATTTAAAAGTTTAATTTCATGTTTGGCTTACAAAAGATAGAGAGAAATAATTGTTGTTAATAGAGATGGAGCAAAGAGGATTGAAATTGCATGGGCTTTCTTTCAAAGAGGGGAAAATTTCCTGATCATTTCCCCCAAAAAAAACACTAAAGAAAACTGTAAATAAATACTATATTAGTAATCAAAAAACCTAGATCTCAAGAAGGGTTTTTTTTTTTTTTCAATTTTATGAAGTAGCTTCCACACTAGTGAGGATCCCCATAAAGATATAATAATCATAAATGGCAAGGTGTTTGAATTTTCTGTAGACTTTTTCTTTAGGATTCATATTATAAGGGGGTACCTCGACCTAATTTTTTTGACAACAACATTCTTTCATTTATCTTGGTGTTTTGAAAAGAAAAATCACCAAGCTATGAAATTTTTGTCACAAACCTAAAAACCTACCAGAAATTTTCTAGTGTATTTGGAGGTAGCCTTACATAGCACAATATTCTTACATGCATTTTGTGTTTCGAAATGCCCACCTCTCTATCTCTCTTTTTATCATTTTTCCCCCATAGCACTCAACAGGTATCATAAGAAAAATGAAATAATAATAATAATTAGTAAGATTTTATGCCAAGTGAAATGCCCTTGGAGCAAGGTGTTCCGGATTTAAGCACTTGCATGAGAAAGGTGTTCCTGAAATAAGCATCTCTCAGCTATGTCTTGCATGGGCACATACTTTGAAAACACCCCACTCCTCAGGCATATTACCCTACACAAAAACATTAGTCTCAAGTATCCACACACACACACACATTCTGTTCTCAAAGTGTTTATCTTCGAAGACTGGCATCCTGACTATGTCTTGATTACGGTTTTCTTTTTCATAAGGGGGTGTTGCTTGAATGGGTCTCCCAAGAAGAAGATAGACTCAACAAAAGAAACCCAACTTAATAACAAAAGAAAGCCTCAAAGCTAAGCTTCATTAGCTGGAGACCTTGGACATTGTGTTCATTTAGTTGCAAAGCAATTTTATTCTCTTTTTAACACTTTGTGAATAATTGTCTACCTAATTGAAAACATATTCCATCAATAATTAAAGGCAAAACTCAAGTACTACCCTAACTAAAATTGGGTCATGACTATAGCCAAATATTGGCTAAAATCATCATATGGATGATTGCCACTTCATGAGTCTACATCACAAAATTGAAAAAAGACAAAACACCGATTAGGGCGAGTGACAGACAGGTGTTTGAGAAGGATAAATAAATAAAAATCTTTAGAAAAAATAATAATCAAAAATCAAAAAATATACATAACCCACTTACATATATATATATATAATTCAAAACTCGAGGTCACTGGTAAAGCACTAAACAGGAGCAAGGAATTATTAAATGCAACAAGTGCTTCCTTCAACAAAGCAAGCAAGAGAGCACATTTGCTAGAATGAAGGAGTCAAAAGAGGTCTTAAAATTGCATATAATAGCACCAAAAATAAATATAAATAAAAATTGCATATGGCATTCATTTATCAGAAAAATGAGTTGAACCCATCATCATCATTAGCATAAACAAAACATCATCATGTTTATGAGCCCCAAAAATGCCTTCCTTACAAAGGGAAAGGGGGGGGGGGGGGGGGCACAGTTAAAATAACTACAAACAGCGCGGCACTT